>OKKB01000324.1_pt1 | contig 14691 bp, 5 predicted proteins | sample 1613931 | NCBI WGS metagenome assembly OKKB01 (sample SAMN04436893, study PRJEB24849) | human gut metagenome | biome: human gut; feature: NICU; material: stool | host: Homo sapiens | place: USA: Saint Louis, MO | collected 2012-02-08
ATATATCAATTTTTTCAATTCTTCAGGGAAAATAATTGATTTGATCTCATTAGTAGATTTTAATTTCATGTTTAATACCAAAATATCGGAAATATCATCATTATGGATTTCTTTCTTCAATTTCTCAATTAATTTGAATTTAGCTTGTTTAATATTATTTAAATCATTCAAGTAATCCTCAATATTCTTGATTTGTTTATCTTGATTAGTATTGTCATCATCATCATCATCAATAATATCCAAAAGACTTATTTCTGAATCTTGATTCGATGACTTGTTATCAACAGTTTTGAATAAACTCTTAAATTCAGTAGATTGAATTCCTTTTCCTAAAGTTTGATGATAAGTTTCATCCACTAATGCAAATAATTTGGTATCTGATACCGATGCGTCGTATAAAATCTTTTTTAATTGAATTGCATCATCTTGACAGTTATTTTCCGTCAAAAATTTAATTAATTGATATATTTCTTTTCTCGAATTTTCAATAGTATTTTTCCTTTGAATGTCATTTGAATATTGTGACAGTATTTCGTTAACTTTATCAATAACAGATTGTGACAAAAGTTCATCAATATTTCTCGTGTTTCCCTTAGAGCTTGTTCCCCTAAGACTCTCTTTGATTGAAACTAATGCCTTGGGTAATTTCAAATATTCTAACACTGAAGAAACTTCTTCATTAGACACTTCAAAATGATCAATTTCATTCCTTAAATATTGTGACTTCTCTTCTGAATAATAACTTGACAATTCATGGATATTTACTGGGACAACATTAACCAAGAAATTGTTATAATTTTTTTCATTAATTTCATGGAACATGGCATTATCTCCCAATTTAATTATTTTGGTGCTATCCATTGGTTTGATTTCAGGTAATGTCACCAAGTTAGGAACAATATCATGATAGATCAAATCATTATCCTTATTCAAATCATTGAGTCTAATGGTGACAGCATCCTTTTGATACTTGTAATTATCTAATAACTCATAAACATCACCACTACCTTTCGATACTTGTTTCAAAGTGCTACTATGGACTCCATTTAATACTTCTTGAGATTTCGTTAAATAGGCAATTGCATCTCCATATTTTCTATTTGCATCTAAATGTAAACCATTGAAATAATAAGCCAACGATTTGTAATATTCATATTTGAAATAAATAATGGAAATCCACGAAGAATCTAATTCAGCAGCAACATACCGATTATCAGAATCTTCAGTATCTTCAGGTCTTTCCAAAAATCCTTCCAAATCATCACAATCATCATCATCAAGGTCATCTTCATAATCATTACCATCATAACTTTCATTGGTTATTTTAAACCCCTCTTTCTTATTTTTATTTATCATATTATAACAATCCTCATACAACACACTTGTTGATTTACAAAGTTTAGCAATTAAAGAATTCTTCAGTTGATTTAAATCACCACTAATAACTTTCAACGTAAAAATCTCTTGAGATTGTGCCATCATCAATTTACTTAAAAATTTTATTGTTGATTGAGCCAAATCTTGACTTGGAGCATGCAAAAAATTTTCATTAATAAATTGATAAATCCCACTTGATTGTTGTAACATTGAAATCAGTTGTTTAAATGCTGTTTCACCTTCAGGACCATTGAGTTGTTGCAGTTCATTGTATTTGAATTGAGCAAATTTACTCAAAATGGCACCAATGTTGTATAATACATTTGCCTTCTCAAAAGCTAAGGAATTTTGAGTATATGGTAATGAAGAAAATGAATCAAACCATTCAAATTGTAATTTTTTGGATTTATTCAAATCATGAAATGGAATTCTTAAATCGATTAATTCTAATTTACTATAATAACTATAGTATAACTTTAACCCCGTATCATCAGCATTGACTCCCCGAATATCTTGACGCAATTTATTCAACGAGTTTATGTCGTCTTGATATTGCGAAGTATTACCATATATTGATAATAAATAATTATTTAGTGGTTTGACCCAATTAACCTCTTCAGTTTTCTTACTGGGAACAACAAGTAAATGTGTTTTCATTGGAAAAGACTAATATGTAAAAAAAAAACAAAAATCAATTGAAAGTAGATGAAATTGGAATAAAAGAAGTAGCTTGCTTTTCCTAAGATAAAGATCAAAATTGAAATATTGATGTTCAAATACAATTATCTCTAATCGGAAAGGATGTAAGGATAAGTTGGTGGGTAATAGTAGTGATAGCCTCCCTCCATGCTCCTTCCTTTGTTCAAGTGAGAGATTCCATTTTTTTAAGACAGATTGCACGACCTACATAGTTTGCCTTTTATGATGTTTGCTACACCTAAGTAACACCATGGTCTTCAAACTGGTTTTTAAACACACAATGACTTTAACAGGAGTATTCAAATAATCTTTTATGTCCAGGATGGGCTGGAGTTATTTAAAGTCTCTATCTGGACTGCAAACCCTTTGTTCTTTGTCCTACGAGATGATTTGTACATATTGGCACCCTGTAGAGCCCCTACAGAAGACATGTCATCAATCCCTACATCAAACCATTACTATGCACTAGACAACAGAAGCAACATATTACAATCATACTAGCTTAACTGTTATACTTAATCGTCGTTGAAACATTAAAAGTTATTGCAAAAATATTAAACTCAGTTACACGACCATATAAAATACTTTGTGGCAAACAAAACAAAAAATGGAAAACAATTTTGGTGAGAAATTTTCCTCTCGATTTTTTTTTTTCTATAAAGAACGCCAAAGCCCATTTGACTAGTTAATTGTTTAATACCTTTCTGGTTTATATATACATATTTTGATACAGTCATAGTAATAATGTTGGCTGTAAACTCTGCAAGGCTTCTAAATAGAGCTATTATATCACGACCAGTGCTTTATCGTTCAGCTATACCACGTCATTTTTCTACTTATACCCCACTTGCATTCAGAACTTCAAGACAATTATTCAATAAATCCAATAACGACAATAAGAAATCTAATAACAATGATCATGAAAAGGATTCAGAAAGAAAACCAAAGAAGGATCAAAACAAAGATGAAGAAGAACAGCTTCGTGAAGAATTAAAGAAGAAATTTGCCGCAAAACATCCTGGAACTAACCCAGATAATCTTAAAATTTATAAATTTGATTTGAGGACTTTGGGCAATTACGTATTATTATTTGGTTCAACAATTTTGACATTCTATCTTATAAACAGGACATCAGAATCGGAAATTCAACAATTGACGTTCCAAGATTTTATCACCAATTATATCGAGAAAGGATTAGTAACCAAGTTAACTGTTGTTAATAAGGCTGTTGTCGAAGCGGAATTAATCCCTGGTGCTGTTTCCAATATAAGTCATAATAGAAATGGTAAACCTTATGTCGTATTCACTATTGGGTCATTAGAATTTTTTGAAGATGAAATGAATAAAGTCCAAGATAGATTGAAAATCCCTATAAATGAAAGATTACCAGTTGTATATGAAGATCATACATCCTGGTTAAGTTACATAATGCCAATTTTGCCAACAGTGTTGTTAATAGGAGGATTGTACTATTTGACTATGAGAAGAATGCCTGGTGGTGCCGGCGGTGCCGGTGGTGCTGGTGGTCCAGGAGGTATTTTTAAAATTGGGAAATCAAAAGCTAAATTGTTCAACCAAGAAAATGAAGTCAAGATCAAATTCAAGGATGTTGCTGGATGTGACGAATCTAAAGAAGAAATTATGGAATTTGTCAAGTTTTTACAAGACCCTCACAAATATGAAAAATTAGGTGCAAAAATCCCTCGTGGGGCAATTTTATCTGGTCCACCAGGTACTGGTAAAACATTGTTAGCCAAGGCTACTGCTGGTGAAGCAGGAGTTCCATTTTTGTCTGTTTCGGGTTCTGAGTTTGTCGAAATGTTTGTTGGTGTAGGTGCTTCTCGTGTCCGTGATTTATTTAAAACTGCCCGTGAAATGGCTCCTGCTATTATATTCGTTGATGAAATTGATGCAATTGGTAAAGAAAGAGGAAATGGGAGAATGGGTGGTAATGATGAACGTGAAAACACATTAAATCAATTGTTGGTGGAAATGGATGGGTTTGATACAACTGACCATGTTGTTGTTTTGGCTGGTACTAATAGACCAGATATTTTGGATAAGGCTTTGTTAAGACCAGGGAGATTTGATAGACATATTTCAATTGATGTACCTGATGTTGAAGGTCGTAAACAGATTTTTAAAGTCCATTTAAATAAACTCAAATTGAAAAGTGTCCAAGATATTGATGCCAAACAAAAAGATGTTGATTTTTCCAAATACCAACAATTGAAAAATGAAGAGATTGAAAAATTGGCAGGAAGATTGGCTGCGTTGACTCCGGGTTTTGCTGGTGCTGATATTGCCAATTGTTGTAATGAAGGGGCTTTGATTGCTGCCAGAGAGGACGCACCTGCCGTTGATACTTATCATTTTGAACAGGCCATAGAAAGAGTTATTGCTGGATTAGAAAAGAAATCTCGTATTTTGTCTCCTGAAGAAAAGAAAACTGTTGCTTATCATGAAGCAGGACATGCAATCTGTGGATGGTTTTTGCAATACGCTGATCCATTGGTTAAAGTGTCTATTATCCCTCGTGGTCAAGGTGCCTTAGGATATGCTCAATATTTGCCAAAAGACCAATATTTGACTTCACAGGAGCAGTTCAAGCACAGAATGATTATGACTTTGGGCGGCAGAGTGTCTGAAGAATTGCATTTTGATACCGTTACCAGTGGTGCTTCTGATGATTTCAAAAAGATCACCCAAATGGCTCAACAAATGATCTTGAAATTAGGTATGTCAGATAAATTGGGTCAAATTTGTTATGACACTAGCAGTGATAATGGTAATGGATTCAAAGTTCACCATAATTATTCCGAAACCACAGCTCGTATTATTGATGAAGAAGTTAAACGATTGATTGATGAATCATATGAAGCTTGCCATAAATTGTTGACTGAAAAACTAGATTTAGTAGATAAAGTTGCTGAAGAGCTATTTAAGAAAGAAGTATTAACTAGAGAGGATATGATTAAGATTTGTGGTCCAAGACCTTTCCCAGAAAGAAATGATGCCTTTGACAAATACCTTCAAGGTGAAGATGCATTCAAGGGGAAACCAAAATCAAAAGACCAAAATAGCAACGATGATGGTGCGTCTTCCCCATCGTCTGCTCCAGAAACCGCATAAGTTTTTATTGATTCTTTAAGGAGAAATGAACCAAAAAATTAAATCATTTTAGATTGACTATTATTGTTTATGACATATATTATTTTAAAGTTTCATCATTTTCATTTTATTCCTTTTGTACATAGCACATATATCAATAAATAAACTTTAAAGGAATCCATAATGGAATCAATTGAATAATTCATCTATTGATTCATATCCTTGGTCTATAAAAGATACTTTAAAATCTGTTTCAGTAAATTTAGGTACTTTCACTGATACTTTTCTCGTTGCAATAGGTCGAGAAATCAACTTTTCCAAGTTTTCCTTTTTGGTCTCTTTTTCAGCTGTTTCTTCTTGATAATGGTTTGCAGTAATCATATGCTCTCTCCATTCCTTATACCCACCATCTGTTAAGTATCCACATCCAAGTATTGGACAAAATAAAACTTGACGTTTATCACTACATTCATCACCAGCTTCTTGATGTTGATCGAGCTGTTCTTGCACCAAATAAAACTTTTGACATGTTTGTCCATTAGCTAATTCTTTGCCGCAAGTTAATGCTTCCTTTTGTGGCGGTAATTTGTACGTTTTTGGAAATACCTGATATAGCTTATCCAAATCAACGTCAGTAATGTCTCTAGTAAATTCAATCTTATGGTTTTCTTTATCGCTATCAGTGTTGCTATTTTCGTAGGCAGCATTCTGACTATTTAAATTAATTGGATAGCCCATTTCTGCCAAAGTCGAACTGTGTGATTGCAAAAGATGTAATTCATATAGTTTTTTATTTCCCGTACAATAATGGCATTTTATAAACGCACAATTGAAAATAGTGGGCAATGGAAGTGACTTCACATCCAAAAAATAGTAAGGCTCCTCAATAATCAGATATTCGTCATCAAAACTGGATTCTGGATGTGGCGACGGTGAGATTTCTTCAGTTTGAGATGAAAGTCCAGGTGTTTCTTCTGAAGAAGTTTGTGGTTGAGGTGTTTCTGAAATTGATTCGGTTTCTGATTCATCAAAATGTTCTTTAAATTTTGGACTATATTTTTTATCATTAATTATTATAGATTGATAAGTTTCATCGTCGTACTCATCATCTGAAATGTCGGACGATAGATTAGATTCATAATCTTGTGAGTCTTCGCTTTGTAGTTCATTGGATTCTGGCCGAAACGACTGTCTATCAATATAGGGAGAAAAAGTATCAGCAGATGACCCATATAGCACATTATCTGACTCTCTTTTGTAAAGTTTTCCATGCGCAATTACAGTCTTGGTGTATAGTGACTTATTCTCAACTTCCTCGTCATCATCATCCAGAAACTCTAAATAATTTGAATTTTTAGAAACCACTTTTTTATCAGTGAAAACTCTTCTCTTTTTAGTGGGTGATTCATCAGACTCTATCCCGCTTGGTACCTTATTCTTTGTTGGAGACTGTTTGAGAAAATCATTTTCTTCAAGTTTTTCAAATTTCGGATATCCATATATTGGTTTATTAAATAGATCTAATTTCTTTAATATTTGTCGTTGTTCATTTTTGCGTTGTTTAGCTTGTTTTTTCATTCGGAAATCACGTTGTCTCCAATTTTCCAATTGTTGACCGTAATCTTGTCTCCAAATATCCATCTTAGTAATGTCTCCTTTTTGATTATGATTTTGATTCAATTTATCTAAATGTCCATTGTTGGTTATTAGTTCTCCCGTGACGATATCGATTTCATCACTTTGTGTAGAGTCGTCAATTTTGCTATATTTATCGATTATAGCATCCCATTGAGATTTGAATCGTTGTAGACTTTGGTTTTCCAATTGTTTGAACTTGTTTTTGAATTGCTTCTCGTTTTGTTGGTTTATTAATTGGTTGATCTCATAATCTAACTGATTTTGAGATTCATCATCAGAATAATATTCATCTTCTATATCTTCATCGGATGACGGGTAATTGTAGGGTATATTTTGAGAAGGGTTTTTGGTGTTGTTGTTGGGAAGTTGTTGAAGGTTACGACTATGTAGATACTTGAAGTCATTTTCAATACCGGTATTCATTATTTCAATTAGTTGCAGAATAAGAAAAAGAACTAGTATGTAATACAATAAAGTTGAAGAAAAAGGAAAAAGATTAGGAGAAGAAAAAAAAAAACCGATTACATGATGTTTATTATTTATTTACGCGTTTTTTAAAAACTAGAACACTAGTATCTCAAACAACTCTATTTACAAGCTATGATTTACGGCAAACACTATTCCACTTAGGATATGTATTTGTATTCAGTTATCAACTGTCAGGGTTCTTTCATTGTTTTTATTCTTATCCCAGCATTCTTTGAAAGCTTGCAATTCTTTCGTACATTGCCTCCAATCACCAGTATCAGCATGGCACAATTGTAATTTTAAATTCTCTTTATGGCAACCAGTATTAATTATTCTTTGATCCCATTCATCAGGTTCATCATCTTCCTCTTCTTCAGCTTCTTCTTCCCATTGCTCTTTCTTTTCCTCTATTGTTTCAGTTGTGGTCGATGGTTCAGGCTTCATTATTGGCTTAAAATAAGATGGGGTTTGAAATTGCAATTTTTTTTCCTGTCTCTTCTCCTTCGATTCATAAACTCCTTATTTTTCGATCTTGGAATATCCCTAGTTATGAAACACCTGATGTCGTCTGGGGGGGGTTTCAAAATTTAGGAATTACAATTACTCCTTATTAAAACAAAACGATGTTTCCTATATATCGTTAGCTATACATTCTTTTATGAAAAAATAGATATGGGATGGGGAAAAGCAGCATATTCATGTTCCGAGTTATCAAAGTCCAAAAATTCAAGCAAATTGTCATTATCTTCTTTCTCCTTTGCATCAAAACTCTCTTTATCGTTTTTGGCATTTTTAAGTTTTTCATTCCTCGATAGGATTTTCAATTCATCAACTCCTTTCAAATATAACGTCTTTACCGTTACTTCTTTTGTTTGGCCAATTCTATGAGCCCGTTTTATTGCTTGAGCTTCGATTGATTCTTGTTTAACAGGGTTGATAAAATATATGTGGGTGGCTGCAATAATGTTTAAACCATGTGAAGAATGAGCAATATTCATAACCAAACAAATACCACCATTATTCTCTTCTTTATCAACATCATAATTTGAAAAATCGTATAAATTCTGAGCTCTTTTAATTGGTGTTATGAAATTTGCATAGATTATATGACGAATTTTCAAAATTTCCAATAATTCAATCAAGTAATATGCACTATCTTCAAACTCAAAGAATACTATTGATTTTATTCTATTTCTTTGGTTTTCCAATAAACTTGTGGCTAAATATGTCAATTTTGCTGAGGATGTACCTAAAATATTCATATTCTTGAATAATCCAGTCATATCAAAAGGTGGAATGGAACGATCTGATTTCTCAATAGTTTTGTTATCCTTACTTACATTGTCATAAGCGTCTTTACTTTGTGGAGGTTCCTTCTGTTTTCTTTCATCTTCTTCTATAACAGCATCAGTAAAAGTAACTTTTCTTTTCTTCTTGGGTGGTGGTGACTGTGCCTGTGCCTCCTTATCAATAGTTCTTTTTGGTGGTGTCACGTCATTAAAACTTTTGGATATATTATCCAAAGTATAAAGTTCTGCACCACTATTTTTCTTTATTAATTTATCCATGGCCACATGTCTATCATTCTTTTTGAATTCTTGGTGTAAATATTGGTCCCAAAATGTTTTAGCGGTGTTTTCAAACTTATCACGAAATGTCTGTTCATTGTCAAAACTTGAAACCCAATTTTCTTTCCAAAACATTTGTAAGCGTAGTAGTTGGGGAGCGGCAAAGACACTCACATCTGGTGTATAAGCACTTATTCCCCATACAGAACTAACATATTGGTTAGTTTCATCCTTGGAAATGTAGTAACCTAATTCATGAATCAGTTGTGCTATAGTCCAGCGTTGATTATTCAATGCAATCAAGGCAATATTTTTCGATCGGCGCAACAATTCAACGTCTGATTCATTATACTTTCCTGATTTCAGTAATGCCTCATCACATATGCTAACAAGTGTTTCAACATCCTGCTGTTGGAACCCAGTCCAATAAAATGTAGCTCTTTGGATGTTACTCAATAATCTTCTCAATTGTTGTCGATTGGATTGATGAAACATGTAGTCAATTCCTGTTCTTTCCGATGTTACTGCATTCACTGCTAATACAGCAGCTAATAGGTTAAATGATAAAGAATCCTGGAAACATGGCTCTAATATAACTTTTTCATGATGGAAATTAGGTAGTTTAATATTAGTTTGATTTGGTTGATGGCGAATTATTATTGAGTTGATTATATTTGAAAATATTAATTCCGACCCATATCTTGAGTTGATCAAGGGATTAATAATATCTTGGGTCCATAATTTGGGTTGTGTATAATAAGGCTCCAATTTAAGAAAATTACTAATTAAAACCCCTAATCTCTGTAATTCTGTTTTGGCAAAAAATTGGTTTTCTAGTACATGTATATTATTTTGAGCTTGGTGACTGTTTCTTTTCTCACCGGTGTCTTCTTCTCCTTCTTCCATATAAATTTTGGTCAACCCAGAAGTTGGGGTTCCTGATACTGCCCATCTTCTTTCTGAAAATAGCAATCGACATATTTGAGCCGCATTAGAAGTTTTTGATTGAACAATATGACCTTCATCAATGATTAATCTTTTCCAATATACTTGTCTAAGCGATGGTACTTGGCTGTTACCATTCTTTTGGCTATTCCTATTTTTATTTGCAAAGGACTTATTCAAACAAGATTGTGAAATTAAAATCACGTCGTATTCAATAAGTTCAACTGGGCTTTCAGGAATGGTATTAACAAATTTGGGGTTGGGTAAAAATTGATCCTTTATCTGGTCGCTTTTGATATAGTTTGCAGCACACAAAATCTTAAGAAAATTGGGTTCAACATGATGTGCTATTTCATCAACCCATTGAATAAACAAATTATCAGGTACAATTATCAAAGTAGTGCTACTCATATAAAGCTTCAAATAACTCGTTGACTTGGTACCAGTAGTCCTAGAGGCACGTTTACATGTATCAACTCCATTTCTATTGATGAGGAACCCACTCTTATGACTTCTTTTGTTCTTTTCATGATCATTCAAATCGATGCAAAAATACCCTGGGTGTTTAGCTAGATTTGCTGTTACTGATGTGGGAAGGTTGTATAACTTCCAAGGTATAGAAGAATGGATTATTTTTTCTCTGCATATCTCAGTCAAAGTCTTGATTTCATCGTGGATTTCAATTTCATTATATAATAAAAAATTATCACTAGGAATTTTTGTTATTTCATATTTTGTTAAATTGATTAAACTCAAACACATTAAAGTTTTACCTAATCCCATATTTTCTCCTAAAATTCCACCAAGTGGTAGTGACATAACATCAGCATGTAAATAAATTCTTTTGGTAAATAAATCAAAATAAAAGTTGCTAGATAAAGGTGATTCAAGTTTGATGAAATTTGGCATTATAGTTCTTCTCTTTATACATTCTCTCTCTAGCATTAGTCCAACTGACTTTACTTGGAATGGATAAAGTGTCGACTTTATTCCGTCTATCTTTATCATGTCCTGGTGTTCTGAATCATTGGCTAATGTTGACAATTTATCTGTCGTTGACAGTATGCTAGCTTTTGATTGTTTTATGAATTGGTAATTTTTTTCATTAACCATATATTTAGACAAGTCGGGAGAGGGGATTTGATCATATATTTTCTTGATTCTATCCCCAGAAGTATCTGTATTTGATAAGTTATTGGTGTGACTTTTGTCATTAGTAAATTTTGTAGCAGATTGTTTATTGCTCCATCTTTGTAGATGAAATTTTAATTCATCATTTGAAGCTGTTCCCAACTCATTTGTACATTGACAATCAATTAATAGCAAAGAGCCTTGATGTAGCAACAGTTCAATTGATAGTTGTTTCCCAATAAACCAATTTGAATGTGAAAAATCAAGGTATTTAAGTAACTGTTCAAAATGAGAAGCATATTGCCTATCCAATTTTAAAGATTTTGATTGTAATTGTCGGTATTCACGAATGTGTCTTGCCCCTTCGACGTCAGCGGGTATAGAATACAATCTGATCCGACACATTGAGAACAAATAATCGATCAGTTTAGTGCCATCACTCCTATTATACAGTCGAGTCACCTTAACAACTTTGTAAATAGCTTGAATATAACTTTTTTCTAGCAAGTACTTTAATGTGAATAATATAGGATTTATACTCTTGTGGTTGATTGATAATAAATATATTATATAGTCGATATCTAACCAGCTCCATTGTTGTAGGTCATTGTCAAGTTTTGGGGTGATATAACTGGGCTTGACTCCTTGTAAATCGGTGATATATAACGGGAGATTAAAGAAATTTAGTGTTCCAATAGGTATCAATTTTTCCAAATCGTTAGTAATTGCAACAACTTTTTGTTTGATATTCTTATTTAACAGCATTTTCGTATCAACTATTAGTTATAGTGGTATTAGGAATGTCATCTATTTATTTTAAATACAGAACAAGGGTAGATAAGAAGCAACCAAAAAATGGTGGCATGAATTGTTATTCGATAGATAAAAGACCTCCAAATATTTGTCTACAGTTGGCAACAGTTTTTTTTTTTGTAAGGACTGTGGACTTTCTGCTCTAACCTATCAACGAAACTATCATCTTTTTCAGGCAGACCATACGGAAGTTATTAATCAGTAGTTCCACTTAGCTTCAACTTGTTATATTTCAGTATTGAAGCATTTTGCTTCTTGGCAAATTGAACTAATAATTTTATAAATGTGTTGATACTAAAGAAATAAAAAGTTTATCACGTGACTTGTTAGAACATACAAAAAGACACAATAATATTGAGCAACAATAATATGCTGGAAAAGTAGTAGTACTTTACTTTTTGACAATTCAATTATTATATTATAGTTGTAAATACTGAAAGAATAAAAATTAAATAATTAACAATTAACAAAAGTATAGATATAAATCATACAGAAATCCTAATTAAATTTTTTTGAAAAAAAAAAAAAATAAAGATAGAATATGATTATTGGTGTACTCATTAATCATCTCGTTTATTAAACACTTGATCCCAGCAAGTTTCACATATTTTCAAGAATTTCTTTTTATTATCTTCTTCGAGATCTTCCAGTTTAGTAGATTTATGAGTCTTTTCTTCTGTAACATTTGACTCTCCTTTCCCTTCTTCATCTGTTGGTTCTTCCTCCTTTTCTAGAGTTCCTTCTTGTTTCTTCCCGCTTGTGTTATCTTTCGAAGTCCCTTCATTATCATTACTTTTTTCTTCCTCATTCTTGTTGAAAATTTTAAAATTGAAAACATTTGATCCATTAATGGTAATACTTCCAGATATTTCTTGTGATTCAGCAATGCTTATAACTTGAGATTTTTGAGGAGGTTCGTCATGTACTGAATTTTCAAAATATTCTCGTTGAGCAGATAATGGCTGACTATGCAATGGAGCAGCTTTATGGAAATCACCGCGAAATACATCAGTAACTGCATTTGGTTTGGGTTTTGGTGCTGTTGATTGTAAAGATATCGCTTGTTGTGATTGTGGTTGTTGTTGAGGTTGTTGTTGTAGAGGTAAACTCTGCTGTTGTTGTTGTTGTTGTAATATGGCACCTGGTGGTAATTGTGATGGTCCTTGTTGCAAAGTTCTTCTTCCAAAATGTGTTGTGGTGGAACTCAATGGAATCATTCTTACTCTTGGATTAACTTGACGCAATTGACTTCTAGGTAAAGGTTGGAAAACTGGCTGTGTTGGTGTTGCCCCGACAATTTGTGCAGGATAATATTGTTGATATGGAGTTGAAACATAATAGTATTGGGGTTGAGGAGGTATGGCGATTTGTGGCACTATTCTTGTTGGAGGAATAGCTCTTGGAGTTGGTCTTGTTGGTGCTCTTGATCTTATTGGCGCAGAATGAATTGATGGACGCAAATTAGTATTATTGCTATTATTACCAGTACCACTGCCTGAACTGTCACCAATACTCAATGGTGGGGGGACATTCAGTCTTTTCAATTTTTTAACATTTGATAAACGATTAAGATCAGAATCATCAGATGCATAGACTGGGGATTTAGGAGCTGGTCTTTGATTAAGAGGAGGCAATTGAACTGTTTGCCGTATAGGAATACCAGAAGCAGGAATAGCTATTGATGTTGGTTGTTGCGCCTGTGCTTGAGTTTGAGCTTGTGGTTGAGAATGCTCCTCATCCTCTGGATCCTTGCCATGTCTAGCTGCGATTAGATTTTTTTGTTGTTGTTGAATCTGTTTCAGAAGCTGAACCGTTGTCTTCATTGATTCATTAATTAAGGGTGGTAACCCAGGACTAACAATTCTAAGAGCGACATCAGCATTATCAGGAACACCAAGATTTAATGACATGGGTCTATGACGTTTTGGAGGTGTTGTAGATGCAGAGGATCCATTTGAAGTTGCTGAATTTTTACGTTTCATAGGTACTTCATCTTGCTGTGCTGATGTTTTGTTGTTGTCGTTGTCGTTGTTCTTCGTGGTGGTAGTGGATTTGTTAGACGATGGCGGTACTGATGTTGATGCTGATGAAGATGGTGGTGACAAAGATGGTGTTGCAGTAGCCGGGTTGGTTTGAATTTCAACTTTGCTGGACATTGGTTGGCGAATGAATTAAAGATAACAACGAGGAAGTTTAAATTGATAATATTATTCAGGAACTATGGTCGTGTTGGTGTTTTTAATTGCGTGGTGTTGTTTATTTTTTTTGTTTTCTTTTGTTTGAATTCTTTAGTTAATTTGAAATGGTTCTTTGTCTTTCAAATATTCTTCTTTTTTGAAAGGGAAGGGGACAGGAAGGATAACAAATGTGTCAGATGTTAATCAAAAGTGAAACTAAACAAGAAATATATGTATAAAAAGTAAAATAAATTGATAATCACAAGGAAACAACAATAAACAAAATTAAAAGAAAGAAGAATAGTTTATAAACAGTTTTGAAATTCAAACAATAACGAAATAAAATAAAACTATAGTAAAAAAATAACAAAAAATTTTTAAGAAATAAAAATGTTGTATTGGATTGGATTGGTAATTGTTGGTGTTGTTGTTAAGTGGGATAAGATAATTAATTAAATTTGGTATTTAATGAAAATGTTTACAAGTGTATTTATAAGTTACCTGTTTTTGAGTGTATATGTGTGTGTGAATGTATGTATGTTAAGTATGTTAAGTAATGTTAAAAGTTTGTAAAGACTGAAAATGTAAATATGAAACGTGAAATTTTAAATCTTAATTTGGTGTTCCCTTTTCTTAAGTGTGATTTTAATTTTTAGTTACTAGTACTAATTTTTCTTTTTTTTTTTTTTTTTTTTTTGTTTTTGTTTTTTTTTTTTTTTTTTTCACTCTGGTTTGGATGTTTATTAGTAGAGTCTATACGCGTA
>OKKB01000325.1_pt1 | contig 14653 bp, 7 predicted proteins | sample 1613931 | NCBI WGS metagenome assembly OKKB01 (sample SAMN04436893, study PRJEB24849) | human gut metagenome | biome: human gut; feature: NICU; material: stool | host: Homo sapiens | place: USA: Saint Louis, MO | collected 2012-02-08
CATTCCTTATTGCTATGGAAAATTCCGGTACTAAAGTTTTACCACACATTTTCAATGCAGTGATCGTTACAACAATTATTTCAGCTGGTAATTCCAATGTTTATTCGGGATCACGTATTCTTTACGGGTTAGCCCAAGCTGGTGTAGCTCCTAAATTTTTCCTTAAAACTAACAAAGGTGGTGTTCCATATTTTGCTGTCTTGTTCACTGCGGCATTTGGTGCATTGGGATATTTAGCATGTTCGGAAGATGGTAATAAAGCTTTCACTTGGTTATTGAATATTATTGCCACTGCTGGATTGATCGCTTGGGGATTCATTTCTGTGAGTCATGTCAGATTCATGAATGTTCTTAGAAAAAGAGGTATAAGTCGAGACATTTTACCTTATAAAGCTTTTTTCATGCCATATAGTGCATATTATGCCATTATTATTATATTCATTGTTGTGTTGATTCAAGGTTTCACAGTGTTTTGGGACTTCAATGCTAGTGATTTCTTCACTGCCTATATATCCGTGATATTATTTGTTGTTCTTTGGATTGGTTTCCACTTTTTCTTTTACGGGTTTGGTAAAGATTCTTTTAAATGGGAAAACATATTAATCCCATTGGATGATTGTGATATTGATTCTGGTGTTAGAGATATTAATGATGCTGAATTTGATGTACCTGAACCTAAAAATGTTTGGGAAAGATTCTGGTTACTTATTGCTTAATCTTAATTTATATAATTTAATACTTAATGGACATAGAGCTTTTCAGCGATTATAATAGAAACTGATTATACTTATTTAATTTAAATCTATTTACAAATTTCTCTGAAGAGTGGGGCGCCGGTTATACAAACTCAACAACGTAATAATTCTGTTTACCAACTCTAACCAACAACAATTTACCATCAATCAAATGATTATCAACATCAAATAATATAACATCATCTGGATCCTCAATTTGATTTCTGTCCAATCCCATGTATACACCACCAGCTTTAATCAATCTTCTCATTTCACCCTTTGATTTACCAACAATATCAGCTAATAATGCACTCAATTTGATTTCTTCATCAGGTGAAGGCTTATTTCTTTTAAACAAAATACCTGATCTTTTAAAATTTTCTATCAATTTATCAGCGCTTACATTATCATTAAATGGTTGATCTGGAGTAGGGAATAAAAATCCCGTAATAAACGCCATTTCGTCACCAACACCAACACCATGGATCAAATCAACAACTTCACGTGCTAAAACACGTTGAGCAATACGTAAACCAGGATCACTGTTATGTTTAGGTAATAATTCACCTTCAATTACATTCAAGGGCAATAATGTGAACACTTTTAATAATTTGCCCACTATATCATCTGGAACATTAATGAAATATTGATACATTTGATAAGGAGTGGTCAAACTAGAATCAATAAATACTGCATTTCCAGCGGATTTACCAAATTTCTCACCACTAGAAGTAGTCAATAATGGAACAGTAAGTCCATAAGCTTCATGTTTCTTGCCATGAAATTTCTTCAAACGTGAAATTAAATCAATACCAGCAGTAATATTCCCCCATTGATCATTTCCTCCAACTTGCATATTAACATTTTCATCCTTGTATAAATGCCAAAAATCATAAGCTTGTAGAATCTGATAGGTAAATTCATTGAATCCAATTCCACCCAGTTCTAATCTTGATTGAATGGAATCACGTGCTAACATCGAACTAACTCTAATATGTCTACCATATGTAGCCAAAAATTCCAACATCTTCACGTTTTCCCACCATGAAGCATTATTTACCGATGTAGTATCACCGACTTTTTCAGTCATGGGGAATTGTCTTGATTTGGCATATTCTATCCCATTACTCAAAAATGTAGAAATTTGTCGTTGGATTTTCGTCACATTATCTTCAACTTCAACTTCATCAATCTTGTTACGCTCTGTTTTCCTCCCACTTGGATCTCCAACAAGTCCAGTAGCACCTCCAACAAGTCCAACAACATCATTACCACTCATTTTGAAATGTAATAACACCATTAATGGTAATAAATTACCTAAATGTAGTGATGATGCCGTAGGATCAGCACCACAATATAATTTGAATTTGTGATTAGAACCACGTTTAGTCAATTTATATAAATTATCATCGGTTATTGATTCAATTAAATGTCGACTTTGTAAATATTCTAATAATGAATTGTCGGGATTGGTTTCTGGTGTTAAATCTTTGGCTTCAGTCAATTCATAGATGGTAGGAATGATAGTGACTGGATCTCTTGCAATTGTTGAATTAAATCTAGCAAGCCTTCTAATCAAAGGTATGTTTCTGGTATGTGTTTTCAACATATTACTTGATGTCTGGTTGAACTTCTGGTTGTCGTTTCTTCGATTGAATTTTTTCTTGTAGCTTCATTAGCGGGCTTATTTGCTATTCGCGGTTTAATTTTTAAAGAAAGCCGCAAATTCAAATCCAAATCCATCTCAAGCTGAGATTTTTCTTTAATTTTTTTTTTTTTCACTTTACTGATATCATTCTAATCATTAAACATACAAAGCTCCTAAACCAATGACAGATCAGATTAAAGGGGATGAACATAACCAAGTAAATGGTAGTAAAAAAAGAAAGAGAAAGAGAAATAAGAACAAGAAAAATGACAACAACACACCAGTAGAGACTTCCGAACCAATACCGACACCTGTTTATGAAGATGATATCCATCGACAAAATAAAAAGTTCAAATTCAATGAGGAAGGGGAAATGGAGAAACCTCAAGAGTCACCTGAAGAGGAACAACTAGAATTAGTGGCAGATCAAGGGGAACCTTGCACTGAAGAACCTTTACCACAACATGAAGGTTTCGAAGAGATTGAAGTAACTGACGACATAGATGAAACAGAAGAACCAGAGAATCTTCCAACAAGGACTCAACAAGAAAAACATCAACACGGTAAGAATAAATTTAAACAAAAGCTTGAATTCAAAAGAAAAACCGTTGTATATAAAGATCAAGATGATGAAGACGATGAGGAAGAAAATAATACTTTCAATTTTTCACAAAATTCGTTTCAACTTGCAGCCACCGCCCAACAATTGTTACAAATTAGAGAGAAATTGCCCATTTATCATCATAAGGATAAAATCATTGAATGCATTAATAATAATCAAGTCACTATCGTCATTGGTGAAACCGGTTCAGGTAAATCAACACAAATCCCTCAATTTTTAATGCCAGAAAACCCAAAAATGATTGGCGTGACACAACCAAGAAGAGTTGCCGCTGCTTCTTTAGCAGCAAGAGTAAGTGAAGAATATGGATGTAAATTAGGTCAAGATGTTGGGTATCAAGTTAGATTTACTAATATGACTAACAGACAAACAAAATTGAAATATTTAACTGATGGTATGCTTCTACGAGAAATCATGCTTGATCTGAATTTGACTAAATATTCAACAATTATCCTAGATGAAGCGCATGAAAGAACTATTTTGACTGATTTAATCATGGGGTTTTTGAAACAAATTATTACTTCTGGTAAAAGAAAAGATTTGAAAATCGTAGTTATGAGTGCTACTTTGAATGCCGAATTATTTAGTAATTTCTTTGATAATGCTCCTATTTTATACATTGAAGGTAAAATGTATCCAGTTTCACAATTCTACTTAGATGCTGAATCTGAAGATATTGTGGATACCATGATCAGAAGTATAATTCAAATCAATCTTAATGAACCCGAGGGGGATATTCTTTGCTTCTTACCTGGGCAAGAGGAAATTGATAATTGTGTTAAAAGTTTAGAACAATTAGCACCTCAACTACCTAGGGAGGCACCATTGATTGTTCCTTTACCTTTATATGCAGCTTTATCACCTGGCCAACAATCTAAAATATTCGAAAAATTACCCAAGGGAAGAAGAAAAGTGATTTTGGCGACAAATATTGCTGAAACATCCATTACTGTTTCTGGTGTTAAATATGTTATAGATTCCGGATTAAGGAAAATTAAAGTTTGGAAACATAATTTAGGACTTTCTACATTATTGACTACCCCTATTTCACAAGCTTCAGCAAGACAAAGAGCCGGGAGAGCAGGTAGAGAATCTGAAGGTAAAGTATTCAGATTATATCCTGAATCTACTTATATGGCACTTCCAAAACAACAAGAATCTGAAATTAAAAGAAATGATATTATTTTACCAGTTTTGACATTGAAAAAATTAGGTGTTGATGATTTACTTAATTGGAGTTGGTTAGAATACCCAGGACAAGACGCCATTTTGAGTGCATTAAATACATTGTATACGTTGGGTGCATTGAACGATTCAGGGAAAGTAACTACATTGGGTTATAAAATGTCTATTTTACCACTTCCTCCACAATTATCAGTAGTATTAATAACTGCTGCAGAATTCGGTGTGTTATCACCGGTTATTGATATTGCATCATGTCTTTCAGTCGATAATTTGATTACTAATGTCACTGGTGAAGCCAGAGATGAAATCAATTTCAAAAGAAGACAACATTGTCCCTTGGGAAATATCCATGGTGATTTGATTGCCTTATATGAATATTTCCAAGCATATCAAGCACAAGGTAAAGAATGGTGTAAAGAATTGGCATTTAGTTTCAAAGGTTTTAAAAATGTGGAAAAAATCAAATATCAATTACAGGAATATATGATGACTACTATTAAACAAGATGATTCATTAACCAATGCTGAAAAGGATAAACAATTGGCAAAACTCAGGGCACAATTAGATAATGAAGAAACTGATAGACAATTGGATATTCCTTCAATCCTCAAATCATTTCTCAAAGGTTATATCACAAACACTGCAGTTGGTATGCCAGATAGATCATTTAGAACATTCAATACTGGTCAATTGATTTCTGTCCATCCCTCGTCTACTTTATTCGGGAAACCAAATATGGATGCCATTATGTATATAGAATATGTGTTTACCACAAAAGGTTATGCCCGTAATGTCTCAGCTATTGAATTATCATGGTTACAAGAAATCGCCCCTCATGTCATTGGTGGTGTTAAAGTTAATATTAATGATTAAATAGATCTATAGACTTAGAATATTAATAGCTAATGCATATTTCTCACTTTCTCACTTTCTTACTTCAGTAACCGCATCTATAACCTTATCAAATATCCCCTTGTTTGCGGCAATCACACCTTTAGAGTCTAATGTTCTACCATTCCCGAAATTCAATGGTGCACCAGTGACATCTCCGACTTGACCACCGCTCTCGTAAATCAAAATATTACCAGCTGCATGGTCCCAGATTTTCTCACGGTATGTTTCGTTTACTGGTAATCTGAGATATATGTCTGCTTGTCCACTTGCCAACACACAGTATTTGACCTGTGAGTCGAGATTGATAGTTTGCTTAGCAACAGTGGTTGGATCAAATCCTAACTTGGCTTTGATTTCAGTTTGGGTGGAGTGAGAAGAATGACCTTTCTCTACGCCTTCAACAACTTTTAACTGGCTAGGATCCGTTTGGTTTTGCATTTTGATTCGTTTTTGCTGTGACAATGGTTCTGCACCTTCTTTGAACAACTCACTGTAGAATGACCCAACTCCTTTGACAGCAGAATATAACCCACCAACTACCCCTGAGTGTTCGTCATTCGACACAATGTTTTCCAGTAAGTTTGGGCATCCAATTACACCCAATACAACTTTTCCGTCTTCAATCAATGCCAAGCACACGGCAAATTGGTCACCTCTGAGAAACCCTTTTGTCCCATCAATTGGGTCTAATGCCCAGAATCTCCCCTTCAGACCGCCTTGTGAGTTCCCAAAATCGATGCTCTCAAACACTTTGTTCTTGTCAGTTAATGTACCAACAATGTCGTTATATCCACTGGTTTCTTTTTGTATCTTGATGATTAGGCTTAATACTTGGTCAGCTAAACTGTTGTTTTCCTGTAACTCCTGCGAATCTTCCTCACCAACAATTTCATCATTAGGGAAATTCAATTTAATGGCATGGTTGATAATCGCTTGCAGGGCAAAGTCACCAATTGTGACTGGTGACTTATCATCTTTGGTTAATGTTCCTGACTTGGCAGTCTGCACAATGGAGTCACTTAATTGTTTAGTGAGCATTGAGGCACGCTTTACTGCTAAAGTTGCAACTTCAAGTTCCTTTTGATATGGGTGGGTAGAATGGGACATGGTGATAAAACGAGTGAATAAATTTAGTTTGCTGGTGAGTGGTTTATATGTGAAAAGTAATGATACAAGCAATATGACGAGCGTTGAAATGAATAATGTCTTCATTCAATGGAGGAGTAGAGTATTGGTTATGTTGAAGCAACTGAAAAAATTTTGACTTCGTTGATTAGGATTCAGAAGAAAACGTGAGATTAGGTAAGCAGATGTTTTTGTGTTTGGTAGCACAAAAGTTACATAGTAAATGAATCTTGTGAAATTATTTTAAATTCAAACTGTATTCTTACTACGTGGGAACCAGCGATGCTAGAAGGTATAAGCTTTAGGATGAGGACAGAAACAAAATAGAGGAGAATTTACTGAGTTAACATTTTAAAAAATATATGTATGACTGTTGCGGAGTATATAGTTATTCAATCAATATCAACAACTTTGGTAGGTGTACTCATAATTCGTAAGATGATTAGAGCCAATGCAATTCCAGTAATCATTGGTATTCCAATAAATGTAAATCTAAGTATTTTTGTGAACTGCGATTTTAATAAAGACGAAAGAAGTAAAATGATCGTGACAAAAATGAAAACAAGCCCCATAAACGCAGCGTTTCCAAATGCCTTTATTTGCTTTATCCTGTCATTGAACAAATTCTTAACAGTACCTGGTATATTAACAAAACTTGAAGCATATTTTTTAAGTGATTCTCCAAACTGAAATAGTTCTGAAACCTTGGTGTTGAGATTGTCAATTGATTTTTCTGTTTGATTTAGTTTCTGATGTAGCATGTTTAATGATAAGTCAAGTGCAGCCTCAAAAGAGCCCAAAGCAATTTGACCTGACTCATTCAAGTGCTTCAAGAACAACTCAAAAATTTCTTCGAACACCATTGAATTCTGGTTCCGAAGATCTTCATTTTGTTCCACTAAATTATCGATACTAAGTTGAAGATGTGAATCTAGTTTAGACACCATAAAAAGACTGTAATCTAAGCTACTTTGAAGATCTTGAGTCAATTGATTATTGGATATATGTGCTTCCAGTGTTTCTTCACGCACACTGTCAATAATGTTTTTAATTTTGTCTATTTGGTCCAAAATATCAGCATTGTGCAGTATGATTTTATCTTGTTCTGATATCATCTCTGAAGCTTTTTCGTTAATAAGAATATAAACTTGCAGCATATCATTAATAAAATAATTCAAATGACTCTCCAACTCGTTTATATTCGAGTTTGCATCTTCATAAGAATATTTTATCACCACCAATGCATTATTTAATGATTTTTCAAAATTGTTCTTAAACATATTGAACGAGCTTTTAAGATCTTCTCTATTCTTTTCTCTATCCGCTAGGATGAGATCTATAACGCCTATCAATTTGTCAAATTTTGCCTTAAGTTCATTTTGCATATTCTCAGTATATTTGCTAGAATTGGTCATTTCCTCCATTAGTGTTCTGTAAAACTTGGTAATATTTTCATAAACTTGTAAAATCTGATCTTTCGCAAATGGCAAACTGATTTGATGGCATATGTTTCTTATTTCTCTGTAGTAGCCACTGAAAGTTGTCCAGTACTGAGGTGATTTTTCTAATAGTAAGATACAAGTGTCTAAATTCTGAGATCTGCATTCACTGGGATAGGATATTTCGGCATTTTCAAATTCACAAATTGATAACTGTATTGCAATCAGTTTTTGCTGGATTGGGGTGATTTTTTCAATACCTTCTGCACATTGATTTATTATTGGTTCCAATGCTTTTTTGGCACAATCATTTCTCCAATTTTCCGATAATTCAAACTTGAAATCACCAAAAAGCTGTAGATCATGGGCAATAACCATGGCCAAACAATAAATAAGCAAAACAATATTCATCAACTCTGTTGGTTGGTTTTATTGAATGCTGGATTTCACTGGAAATATTGGTGATATTTATGGTTTGTATAACGCTCATTGAAACGAATGCAAAACAATTCTGAAACATGTCCGATTTGTAGTTTTCTCTACCATCACATGGTATTTTCTTCCTCTACAAACAATTTGATCAATATATTAACTCCCTTGAAACTCATCGTTGGTAGATGTGTTGAGTATTGATGTAAAAACATTGAAAAGATTTTGACAAAAACTTGGTAAGAATCAATTCCAAAGAATATTTTGGTGGAGAAAAAAAAGTGCAAAACTGTTGTGAAAATTTTTAAAAGATCAAACCTAAGTTCCTATATCCAGACTGTATTCTCTATGCTAGAAACAAAGATATTAAGAGTATTGCCTCAGGTGAGAAGATACCTGGTAAAACGCTTTCGATCTCCCTTTCTGTTTCTTCCTAATGAAACAAAGCATATATTTGATGAAGAAAAACTAACACCAGAAGAAAATAAAGCAGCTATTCCATTAAAACCAAATTACGACAATTTAGAAAAAATACATCATGAAGTGATAAATCCTGAAGAAGTATCAGATCTCGTGGTAAAACTTAACTCAAATGATATTCTAGTAAGCATATTGTCGAAAGATGGATATCTATTTGGTGATAAAAATTATTTACTTACAGGAACAAATAAACCAACCAGGTTCAAGGCTACAAGTATTTTGAATAGTTGGTGCCGAATTTTCAATAATCAAATTAAGGAATTGAAAGAAATCTCACCAATGCAGTTCTGGGATCCTGTCGTATCACCCCAAATCAGTAAAGCTATTGAAGAATATGGAGATAATTTTGAAAAACTTTTCCAAGAAACAAGGGCATTGAAGAATTCTAAATTGAAAAAACATGGAGATATCCCACCATCAGAATTAGTGGACATGATTACGGTGGATAATTTGTCACTTTATGTTTTGAACAACTTGAGTTCTATTGAATCCTTAGCAGTATTTGTTGGGTTTATGCGGAATCATATTGAATACTACACCGTCGAAGGTTTAAGTGAGATATTAGCAAAATTGACTGATATTTGTTATAGATTACATGGCGACATTGATTATGAGTTATATTTATCAGTGAAACAAAAACATCCTGGTGTCATTCAGAAACTACCATCCGATACTATTGATAAATTGGCCAATTTGTTGGCCTCCAAAAACTGGGAATTATCCAAGGAGTTGATCCGGGTGCTTATCAAGCGAGATGTGTGTCCTTCAGAAACAACAATGAATGAGTTCTTACTCAATTTCGTTAATAGTGACCCCGAAACGAAATTGAGAGAATTGTCGTTCCTAAAACTGGCCATTTTTAGCAGAGGGGTGAATGAACTATCGTTACAAATAGTCTTGACAACCATAAGGAATATTCACGAATTTAGCAAATTAATAGAGTTGATTAAAACCTCAAGTCAATGTCAACTTATTTTATCAAAATACCAGCACATCTTGTTTGCAACATTGAAAAGAGTGACTACTAATTTACCGTTACAAAAAGCTCAATTTGTTAGAGTATTAACTGAAAACAATGTCCATGTTGACAACGATTTGATGAGGGTTTTAGAAAACTAATTAGTCGACAGAGTTGGGAGAGATCTGTAAATATTATTGTAAATCGTCTATTAATATGTATAAATTAATCATTATACTGGTCGTAAATTTTGTAATTCTATGAACTCATGTGGACTGCTTCCACGTCTAGAATCATCAGTGTCAAGGAAAGTTCTTGGTTCTACGATGCTGACGTCGTGGTGTTCAGATAGTAGTGATCCAGCTGTATTGGAAGTAGGTTGCTGGACATTGTCGCCATTTCTAGTGTAAAATCCATCTGTGTAAACATAGAATCCATCGTCACTGGCATTATCGTTCCAAAACTCATCAACATAAGTTTTTCTCATTATTCTCATATCATCATTAGCATATCGATACTCACTTTCAAAGAACTTTCTTGAAGAAATTGATCGTTTGATAAAACATAACATTGATGTGACTAAAGCCATCAGTACAATCGGTATCAATTGTAGCCATCCAAGGTATGATAAGTTCGGAGTAAACAATAAAATATCAGCTAAGAAAGCCAACAACGTGGTTAACACTGAAAAGAAGGTAAACACTAACATTAGATTTAAAAAAGGAGTTAAATCAAATATTGTTTTATTAATGGTTACGCTTGCCCTTTTGTTATTATGATTTGTATTGTCAATGTTGTTGTTGTTGTTATCTTCTTCGTCAGAGTGTATGGTTATTTCATGCAGACTATCGTTGAGTTGTATACCTTCTAGGTCCTTCTTAGTCTTAATGTATTTGAAAAATAGTATTATGATTAGCCCAAAAATAACTATCAACAATAAACTCGAAAAGCAAAAGGCAACAACATGAACCACTAATAACTTGGAAATTGTATATCGTACATCTGATGGCAAGACAATACCACCAGTTCCAAAAGATTCGTCGTTGTCATATGCATAAAATGTGCTATTAGTAGAAGGATATCCAATACTTGGTTTTGAGCATATATGTCGTTCAACATTACATATCCCAAATACTCCAAATTTGTAATTGTTATAATATGATAAATAGATGTTTGCATCAGGTGTCGTGAAGGGAACCGCTATTACTGGTAGTAGCTGTATTACCCAGCACACAATTAACAATATTAATAATGCTATAAATGCTTTGAACATCGCATGGGTCTGGATTTCATTTAGTGCCGATTGGGGGGTGTAGTTGATATCCGCAGTTTTTTCAAGTGTTTATCTGAGAACATCACTGAAAAAAATATACAGTGAGCATTTTTTGCTTGTGCTACATCAACAGATTCATTATTATATTTTTGAAAGAATTTATCACTGTAGTGGTTATTGAGATGCATTAACTTACATGGTACTTACTAGCGTGATTCTTTGTAGAGACAAAGCAGAGATTATTAACAACATTAAGGCTTTATCTGAGTGGTTTTTTATTTTGTGAAGTTAAACTTTACAAAGATAGCAAACTATTGTTGATGAACTTCTAGATTTATCAGTTTGTATCTGCAAGATATTCAATGAATCTGCTTTTAGCAAACATTTTCAGATATTGGTCCTAGTATACAGCTGACAGCTTAAAATATTCAGCCAATCTAATACATTTATTTAAAGTATTGTCAGCCCCACAGAGAGAAAAAAATAGTCACACTTTAAATTATTTTCTCTTTTTCTACGTATAATATTTACCACCAACTGATAACTACTCCTCCAACAATTCAAATTCCATACTTTCATGTTTCATTATCTACAGACTTCTTGAAGTGAAAACCTTTATCAAATGTATTCAGGGTTGGTGTTATCGTTATTTGTTTCCCAAATTTTGCATCTAATAAGCGCTCATCCCATCAACGACGACAATTCGATATTCATAGATAACCGCGACCCCACCACACCAATTGACTCCGAGATCTATTCCAATCTATATACATATGCACATTTAATCGATATATCATATTGTATTTCTGAAGTAAACAGAATAGAAGAACCATTTAAATGTAATTTGAATTGTGAAAAGAGATTTCCTAACATTTCCTTGGTTTATCAGTTTTATTTCGACGACTCGGTTACAGGGTACATTGCCAAAACAACATCAAACATCTTTAGATATAATGAAACAATTGCAGAAGACAAAAAAACAATAATTGTTGCACTTCGAGGGACAAGATCGATATTTGACACTTTAACTGATTTAAAAGTTGATATGATACCATATTCGAATACTGGGACTAAACTACCGCTTTGTGGATTCGATTGTAAAGTTCATAGAGGATTTCATGATTACTATACAAGAACCTTATCTATTATACATCCATATATAATGGAGGAGTTAAATGATTGTATCGAGGATGATAATTATGAACTAATTATTTTGGGCCATTCATTGGGTGGTTCAATTGCCTATCTACTAGGGTTGCATTATCTTGATTTAGGTTTTGATAAGCTAACCTTGGTCACAATGGGACAACCATTGCTTGGGAATGAAAATTTTGTAAGTTGGGGAGATAAAGTGTTAGGGAGTGTGAATGAAGCTAAACATAACGAGTTTAAAAGGAAATTTTTGAGAGTTATTCATAAGAATGATGTTATCACGACTTTACCCAGGGATCAAAATATATTTAATCGATATTCTCAATTTAATAATCAAATATATTTGAATTGTTCTGAGACAGATACGAGACCAACTATTAACGAAGTTATTGATTGTTATGATGGATCCAATAATCAATGCATTGCCAAAGATTTCCCTTTTTTGATGTTTGAAAGACGTAATTATTTACAAATACACATCAATTATTTCAGACAAATGGGGTTATGTGGAATATTGAATTGATGTATGGGTTATTTATTTCTCTTTAGGTTTTTATAGTGGAATTCCAGCTACCATTTCGCTTACCTAATCTCACGTTTTCTTCTGAATCTTAATCAACAAATATCAATTTTTTTCAGTTGCTTCAACTAATACTCTACTCCTCCATTGAATGAAGACATTATTCATTTCAACACTCTCCATATTGCTTGTATCATTACTTTTCACATATAAACCACTCACCACCAAACTAAATCTATTCACTCGTTTCATTTCCATGTCTCACACTACTCACCCATATCAGAAGGAACTTGAAGTTGCAACTTTGGCTGTGAAGCGTGCCTCGTTGCTCACTAAACAATTGAGTGATTCCATTGTGCAGACTGCCAGGTCTGGTACACTAACCAAGGATGATAAATCGCCTGTGACTATTGGAGATTTTGCCCTGCAAGCGATCATCAACCACGCTATTAAATTGAATTTCCCTAGCGACGAGATTGTTGGTGAAGAGGATTCACAGGAATTACAGGAAAATAGCAGTTTAGCTGACCAAGTATTAAGTCTAATCATCAAGATCCAACAGGAAACTAGTGTGTACAATGATGTTGTTGGAACATTGACAGACAAGAACAAAGTGTTCCAGAGCATCGATTATGGTAACTCGCAAGGTGGACTGAAGGGGAGATTCTGGGCATTGGACCCAATTGATGGGACCAAAGGATTCCTCAGAGGTGACCAATTTGCAGTGTGTTTGGCATTGATTGAAGATGGGAAAGTGGTATTAGGTGTTATTGGATGTCCAAACTTACTGGAAAACATTGTATCGAACGAAGAACATTCAGGGGTTGTTGGTGGGTTGTACTCTGCTGTCAAAGGAGTTGGCTCATTCTACAGTGAGTTGTTCAAAGAAGGTGCTGAGCCATTGTCACAACAAAAACCAATAAAAATGCAAAACCACACAAACCCTAGCCAGTTGAAAGTTGTTGAAGGTGTTGAAAAAGGTCATTCTTCGCATTCAACCCAAGCTGAAATCAAAGCTAAATTGGGCTTTGATCCAACCACTGTGGCAAAACAAACTGTTAACCTCGACTCACAAGTCAAATACTGTGTGTTGGCAAGTGGACAAGCAGACATATATCTCAGATTGCCAGTAAGCGATACATACCGTGAGAAAATCTGGGACCATGCAGCCGGTAACATTTTAATATACGAAAGTGGTGGTCAAGTAGGTGATGTTACTGGTGCACCATTGAATTTTGGTAATGGCAGAACATTAGATTCTAAAGGTGTGATTGCCGCAAATAAAGAAATATTTGATAAGGTTATTGATGCAGTTACTGAAATAAGAAAGTCAAGCACTCCAAGAGTTTGATAATCACTTTGCACCCTGAATAGATTTATATCTTTACAAGTAAATGGTATCTTTATTATTATGCAAATGTGTAATTAAATTTTTTAAAAAACAGTCTAAACTTATAGAATTATATATAAAAAAACGTTTATGCAACAATAGCCCAGAATTTATCCCATGCATTCTTTGGTGGTGGAATATCAAATTCTGCATCATTAATATCTCTAACACCAGAATCAATATCACATTCATCCAATGGAACCAAAATATTGCTCATTTTAAAAGAATCTTTCCCGAATCCATAAAAGAAAAAGTGGAATCCAACCCAAAGAACAACGAATAATATAACAGAAATATAAGCAGTGAAAAAATCACTAGCATTGAAATCCCAAAACACGGTAAAACCTTGAATTAAAACCACAATGAAACAAACAACCATACCATAGTAAGCACTGAATGGCATAAAGAAAGCTTTGAAAGGTAGGGTATCTCTGCTGATACCCCTTCTTTGAAGAGTTTTCATAAATCTAATGTGACTTACGGAAATGAATCCCCATGAGATTAACCCTGCGGTTGCAGTAATATTCAAAAGCCAAGTGAAAGCTTTGTTACCTTGACTGGAACAGGCCAAGTAACCTAATGCACCAAATGCAGCAGTAAAGGCAACGGCAAAGAATGGAACACCACCTTTATTGGTTCTAAGGAAAAATTTAGGAGCAACACCAGCTTGAGCTAAACCGTAGAGGATACGGGATCCAGAATAGATGTTTGAGTTACCAGCAGAAATAATTGTGGTGACAATGACGGCGTTGAAAATGTGTGGTAAAACTTTAGTACCGGAATTTTCCATAGCAATAAGGAATG
>OKKB01000326.1_pt1 | contig 14545 bp, 6 predicted proteins | sample 1613931 | NCBI WGS metagenome assembly OKKB01 (sample SAMN04436893, study PRJEB24849) | human gut metagenome | biome: human gut; feature: NICU; material: stool | host: Homo sapiens | place: USA: Saint Louis, MO | collected 2012-02-08
GACTATTCGGCAAATGATACATAAATTCCGGGCTCTCAAAAGTTAAATAATCAGCCTCTAATATTAATTCTCCAGCCAAATGAGGAATTCTGAAGCTACTCTCAAACGCAAGTCTAGATGTCTTAATGTGAACATATTGCAAATTCTCTCCTAAATGAAAGTAACCATCATTAAAGGATAGGTCCACAAGTTCTAATCGCGTCAATTTTGCTGGAAACACTAGGGTCCTCAAATCAACATTCATATTTCCAATATTTTTGATCAGTAACAGTTTCAAATTGGAAGGAATAGTCAACCTTGAACAACTGACATCACACGAAACTGGAAAGCCTTTTCCAATGTACTCAAAACTTTCTAGCTCATTAAATGAACATTCTTCAAATAAACCAACTGGATAAACACAATATTTCAAACGAAGACGCTTCAATCTTTGGAACTGCTTCAACCCATTGAAATTGGACATTTTAAAACACCCTGTTAAGTCGAGAATTTTTAAATTAGGAGCAATTATTCCGGTTTCATCAAAAGATTGAATATTTTTCAACTGAAGCTGTAAATACTCTAACCTGACTAATTCTGGGGACACAAAATTCGCAGAATCCAATGAAGTTGTGATACATAATTTTTGCAAATTTGGAGGCAAAGTCACTTGAATCGTGAAGTTGAAATCAATACGTAAGTCTTCTAAGTCAGGTGAAAAAGTATATGTTTGACTTTCCCTAGTATTAGAATACATTTCCATGTCCAACTTTTTTACACCAGGAATCACATAACTGTTCAATGTGGTATGAAATAATCGAATGCTTGTGGCAACAGAGGGTAATGTAGCTGGGTCCCAGAGACCATTCAATTGCATAGAAGCAAACCTAAGATTAGTATTGAAAAATAAATTGAGCAATGCTTCTGCTTTTATACCTTCACACTGAGAAAGAGTACCATTAATACTCAGAGTTTCCTTTAAAAGCCTAGGGAAAGTATCCAAAACATCCCTAAATACAAATTTGTCGTCCATATGAATTGCTCTCGGGTATACATTCCATTGAGCAATGCCCTTCTTCAAATTATTAAGTTCAATTTTGAACCGATTGCAGTCACATTCGGAGTAGCCAACATGGGGTGTTTCACTTCCTTTGTGTCTTTTTCTTTCAGTAATATTTACATCTAATAAAATTATAAAAGCCACTTCTTTTTGAATGGGTTGAAAATACAATAATTGTGGCAATATACATTTTGGCAAATAACCAATAATTATGGCAGTGATCTCAGAAGGAAGGTTGGCTACTTCCTGGAAAAGATCAACGTCAGTAGTAACTATTGTCATGGCTGTATTTCTAATGGCAATTGGTGATTCAATCAAATAATATGAGATTTTGGATCCTAATGCCAGTGGAATGGCTACCTAGGTATCGCTGATTTTGTAGTTAAATACCTTATGGAGTCTTTAAATTTATGGATTATTCTCAAAATATTGATGGGATTTGATATATCTTCAATATGCTTACTAATATAGATGTAAAGTGATCATTTGATTTAGAAATCTTAAATATCGAACATTGTATGAGTATGTTGATTTGACGTTATTGCTAGTGCTAATGGGTTAAATAGAAAAATGACATTATCAAGTGAAACCTAAAAAAAAGGTACAACTCGGCACGCGACATTTGGTTAATTCTGCACACATTATACAGAGCTCAAACTTCAACAGTCCCATTTGCATGAAATCAAACTTGTTGGTGTAACCAAAAAGATCACTTTCTTCAAAAAGCTTAGAAAGATTTTTCTTCTGGTGTTGATGCCTTGGGATTTACTAGAATACTCACCACTGTATTTTGACCTTAAATGCTCTTGAAAGTGATGTTTTTATAATGAAGTGTCTTTACTTATCTGTATCATTTTCATTAATTAATTTATATATCTACTTCAATATATAATCCATCTTTGATGGTAAAACATTGATATTTAAGTACATTGCAATAGTCATTACCAATATTTAATAGTTTTTCTTATGGAATCATGCGGTTCAAACAAAACAAACAATTATAATGCATAAATCATTTGTATACAAAAACAATTATACTTCTCCAATTCATACTGATCATTCACTAATCAGCATTAGTAAATGTTCGTATTCAGCAGTCAACATTCTTGGAAACAAATGATGATAATAAACACAGTCGCCATCAGCTTCATTATTCAAGCGTTCTTGGTTTACTTGTTATGTTATATAACCAATTCGATTCAAATTTCATTGGAAAAACAGATTCGTACAGTAATTCCCCTCTATTTTCTTCAATACACTTCACATTTCCATGTCACTCATGCCCCAAAAGTCAGATTCTTTTACTTTTAAGCAGGTGTTTTTATTCTTTTCCTGTCGGATAGACACGACAAAAGGTGACTTAGTATCAAGTTTACAGTATCGTAAATCTATGAGGCTCAATGATGATACTGGCAATTTTATAGGGGCTTGGTTCCGAAGATTGGTGTGTGTGACTAACAACTTGTTTAGGTTATTTAGCCGTTCAAAGGAACCACACAATTCTTGAATTCCCATTTTCTTCAAAATTAAAACTCGTACACTTTTTGGAAGTGAATCTGCATTTAATCTCTTATAATGACCACCGCGAATATCAATCTCTTCAAGGCATGATTTACTCAATTTCAAAAATGCCAACGATCTCGGATTAAAGCTAAAATAATGTAAACGAAATATCTTTAATGACTTTGGCCACTGAACTTTGTTATATAGTTGACCCATGTCTCCATCTTTACGCGAAACCAATTGTAAATGTTCTAATCCATCTGGTAAATGGTACATAAAATCTGATGTTTCGAAATAGAAGTAGTTAGCGGTTACTTGAAAGTACTTCATCTTTTGAGGAATCCTGAAATTGTCATCAAACTCCAATTCTGGTGAACGGATACGTACGTATTCTAAATTTTCAGAAAGGTGCAAGTATCCATCGCTAAACAGTAAACCCCAGAGTTCTAAATGTTTCAAAGTATGAAGGAAAAAAAGAGTGTTCAAATCAACTGTCATAAAATTAGCAAACTTTATTGAAAAATGCTTTAAATTTGGAGGAAACTTTAATGTCACATTGTCAAAGTATTCTGAAAGCTCAAAGTCTTCTAGTGTATCATCTATATCTTTTGCTTGATAATAAAATTTTTCTAAGTTTGGAAATAGGTTTCCTGCAAATACTCCAATTGGATAGTTGCAGTACTTTATAGATAATTCTTTTAAATTTTGAAATTTTTTTAAGCCGTCATAATTGGTTAGCTTGCCACAGTATTCGATATTTAATATTTTCAAGTTTGGAGCAACAATGCCAATCTCATCAAAGGATTCAATGTGTGGTAAAGCAAGCAGTAATTCTTCCAACTTGCCTGCTTGGCCTGTTGCGGATTCAATTGAGACAGAAATTGTTCCAATGTTCAATTTACGCAAATTTGGAGGTAAAATCACTTTAGGTGAACGCGGACCTTCAATTTCTAAATCCTCTAAAGATGACGGAAAATTATAACTTGTCACTCTTTCTTCAATAAACCCCTGACTCACATGTAACCTCTTTAGTCCGTCAACCATGTAACTAGCTAATGTTGTATCTCCTAGGGTAAGACTTGTAGTTACAGCAGGTAAAGTTGTTACATGTCCAAAATTCATTAATGCGAAATGACTAAATTTGACATTGGAGTTCACAAGTATTTCTAAACTCTTTTGTCGATCAGCGTCACTTTTGACACAAAAAACGCCATAAAGATTTATAGCATTGTGTAAAACTTGAGGAGAGAGATCCAAGACAGCTTTGAATAAATTGAAATCCTCAATGACAACAAATTTGGGAAATATGTTCCATTGATCTATAGCCCGCTTCAATTTTTTTGGCGTGATATCCAAAAGGTCACAATTACATTCACTATAATCTGTGTTTCTTTGTAAAACGTTACTAATTAACATCTTTGATAAAATTGCAGATGCAACAACTTCTCTAATAGGTGGGAAGTATAATAGTTCATGCAACATGCATTTTGGTAAATAGTCAAGAATCAAACCAACAATATCAGATGGAAGTTTTCCTAGAACAACAAAGATGTCAATATCAGTATCAATACTGGGCATCATGAGATTGATTATAGTGACTGGCAAAAATTCTTTGAACAAATAAATAAATTCGGTCAAGAAGTTAAAAATGAAAAACAAATCAAATTATTAGTAGAAGTAAATCCTTGGGATTTCTAGTAACTATAATGATGTGGCAATGTTGTCAATTTTGTTGTAAAGGGAATTAAGGTTGTAATATTGTATAAGTAATATTGTACACAAAAATATAATTGTTTGTATTGGTATTTTTTTTTTTTCGTTTTCGTTATGAGACAGTTGGATTTCTGGAAACTCACCGCTAGTGTATCAACGATCTCATTTCTTTGCTCCACATTTTGACCACTTCTTTGTCGCACTCTACCAATTTTGGGACAAACACGAACTGATTAGCTTAGATGTGACATCTAGATGAATTCTGAGCACTTCAGAGTAACTCATACATATTTTGAGTATAATTGGAATTGATGTGTATACATTTATTCTATGTTACACAAAATTCGCAGTGCTTTAAAATAAAGAATAAGTGCACTTGATCAGAGGGATACAAATCCTACAACCTAGAAAGAATAGTAAATAGTTACAAAATTGGCATTGATATATATAATTCAAATTGAAGTAGAGGAATTGGATACTAGTTTAGTTAATATTATAATACTTAGTTCACTCGGGCGGTAGTTAATTTGCCGGCTTCCCAGTTTAGCAGTTGCCATGGGCTTTCGCCACTGGTACCGTGATTTTACTGGCCGTAGAGGTGATTGGCCAGGTCAAGAACCAGTACTGGCGCTAGAGATGGTACAAGTTTTAGTAGCTGGCACAACCGTACCCCAAGACAGATTCAACTGCCCCAGCGGTGGCTCTCGTACTTCGACTTGCGCCTAACGCCCTGCTTAGAAGAGATGCGCTGTACTACCAGAAGAGTTTCGAATCCGTGGACCCCAACTACGTCTTCCTCGGACCTACTTCTCTCCTGATAACACCCCTCATAATCATCCTATCTCCTATCCCCCGAAATATCAAATCCTATACATCGTATGTAAAAGACACATATTACACATATTTATACACCAATATAGTTCTTTGTATTAGTAATCCTTCCAATACGGCTTGTGATGTACTTCGCATATTCTTAGCCAAAGATGTTAAATACTAGAGTTGAATCTATTATCGTAATGATATAGACCCAACAACCAGTTTTATGTTTGCGTCAGTACGTTGTTGTTTTGGCGGCAAAGTGATTTCAATAATTTAAGCGGCAAAAATGGATGTAAACATTACAATGTTACTTCAGATTGATTTGAAACAAGCAATGGAAAGGAAAGATGCATAATGAATTTTGGAAGCTTGTAATTATGTTAGTAAATCAGGGTATCTATCAGCGGTTTGACCATCAAGGAATTTCTTGGATATCAATCATAGCGTCATTCTTTTAACAATATGAATTGAATAAAGCAGTCAACAACCTAGGAATGTGAACAAACAATTGATTTAAATAATTAATAAAAATATATTGATATATAGATGGAAAAAAAAAAGAAGAAAAGTGAAAAGAAAAGAAAATTTTTTTGGATGCAAAAGAGGAATTTAGGTCATTTATATAGTGGAGAGATAATATAACCCCAGATATCACAGAATTGTAATTGTGTTCAGCGTTGAATTATATAAAGAATTATTAACCGCCATCATATTTGTAGTATTGTGTTTGTGTATTTATTAGTTCTGGCGTCTAAAATCCGGGTAAGAGAATTTACCTAGTTTACAAGTAGATACAGTTATATATAGGGCTAAAGAGGAATTGTATGAATGCAATGTCAACTTGTTTTGCCGGTTTACAACAAAGATGGATAAAAAAAAGCTCAGTATAGTAATTCATTTGATTCAGTGACAATTTAGGGACAAAAGTATTACAAATGGTTTAGTCTTATGGTTTTTCTGAACGCCAAAAGCGAAATAGAAGTACTCTTACAGAGAAAATAAATCGATTCAGAGACAATATATCTTGAATAGTTGGTCTTAATTGTTGTATTGGAAACAATTTCCAACTCAATCGTAATAATCAATTAGAGCTATGGTTATAATTACTTACTATAGTAGTAGTTTCTCATAAAATGCTCCTCGTATTCCTCTTCAGACACTATACTTTTGTGTTCTTTGCAAGACTAGGGCGTGACATATTTCAATTTACGGCGAGTGCGGGAAAATAGTTTAAGGGATGTGAACTATATTTGTTTTTTAGGGGCAAAAACCAGACGAATAAAAGGAGAAATAAAAATAGGACACTCCCACCACCATCATCGCCACTCCTGAAATCTTTAACACCCCCTTCTTTGATTCATTTTTATTTTATCTTTTCAGTTTCAAATTATACTACAAAAACTTTTTTTATCAGTATCATCATGTTGGACGAATTATCATACAAGGTTTTAACTAATCTAGAGACGAGTTATGAAAGAAAACAACCGTTGGGGTCAAAATTGATCGATAGGTATACTTTAACCATTGACCAATCAACTGTTGCCCAACAATCATATTTTGAACAAATCATTCCCGCAATCAATCGAATATTGATGAATTCAGAAGCTCATGTAATTGATCCTGATAATGTGTTAATTCGATTATTACCGGAAATTTTAAGCCATTTAAGTTTTGAACAAATTTTGATGTATTATCCCAATGATTTCATTTTACACTTTTTATTTGAGGAAAAATTAGAGAACGTCAGTGTAATATGTCTTGAAGTTATTTTATTGAATCTCCAAGAACCGGAAACATTGCAGTTTTTACGTGACAATAACGTGATTAGTAGATTGTTACGCGAGGTATACTTTAAAAAGACCCCAATTTCAGTATTAAACAAGATTGAACGTTTAATTACCGTGTTAAATGGTATTGAAGAAATCAATTTACTTGAACTGTGTCTCCCCATTTTGAAGAAAATTCGAGACCAGGGAAATACTGTATTATTGTCACGTTATTTGGACTTGGTGAATTTGTTATTACGGTATTTACCAGAATTTTCACCTCATTTGTACAGTTTCACCAAACAAGAATTTTTGAAATACCAGGATGATCCTTTATTCTTGATTTTATTGATACAATTTTATGTGAAATTGGTTAGATTGAAAGCTCCAGTTGATTTGAGTCTCCCATTGAGTGATATATTATCATTATACGATAAGTTTGACTTGTTGGTTAAGAATGAAGTAGTTGAACTTGTGGCACAATTATCATTCACTCAATCATATACTGATATACTTTTCAAGAGTCAAATTTTTAAAACTCATAATTTACTTGAAGTATTTGAGAAAACTGAAAATTCCGATATTCGATTACTTAGCAAAGCTAATCCTCAAGTTATTTATGAATTGAATAATTCAATTTATCCTGATGTATTGGCTCATTTAAATTTATTTACTAATAATTTATATTTCCCCATTTTGTTAAATTTCATGAGTTCAACGACAATATTTTATCAATTGAAATTACATTTAAATAATGAAAAATTATCACAATTACCAATGGATAAATTGTTTAAATTATTATTAGAAATGTCGACTCATAATCATAGTAAAGAACATTTATTTAATAATTTGCCTACTATTATGTCTACGAATTTATTAGAAACTGAAGATCTTAGAAATAACGAATTATGGAATTTAAAATTGGAAATTTTACAAAACTTGTTAAATGATGATTCGGTACCAGGATTTGAATTTTGGCATCAAGAATTGACGAGAAATTACGAATTGATGACATTTGGTAGAGTTTTCCGTAACGCTGCTCCAAGAGTTGATATTATTGATGAAACTGCCTAGAAGAAGTAATTAGAAAAATATAGTATAAACCGATATTAAGGTTGTTTTGTTTATATATATATATAAGTACTAGTTCTTTTTTTTTAAAAAAAATCTATTTGTCTACTTGTTGTTGTTCCTTCTTCTTTTGCTTTTCTGCTAATGCTATCTTTTTAGCTCTTTGGGTAGACCAATGACTGACAAATAATAATGACACATTTCCCACAACAATCCAAATTATCAAAACTCCAAGGTTTCTTCCTAAATGACCTTTCCAAGTATCAAAAAATACAACTTTCACAGCTTCATAAGCATTATACATTGGCAAGGCATACCCGAATCGGAAGAACCCTGGAGTTAAAACAAATGGAGCAAACGTTGTCGACACGTTGGCAACAATATTAAACACCATCCAAGGAGCAATCAATTGTTGTTTCCCAAAAGTTAATATGATCAGCACCACTACTTCATTAATAACCCCCGTGGCACTAATATATAAGAAAATAAACATCCAAAGCACTAAAAACCCTGATTTCCCAAAGGCAACACTAGTAGGGATTTGGAATGCAATAGCCATTAAGGAATAAACTAATGCCAACACAAATGCATGCAATTGAGATATCAAGAATTTATAAAATAAATAAGATCGATATTTAATTTTCTTTCTCATATAGGCATAAATATCTTTAGAAAAATTATAACTGTAAAATGATATAATCAAACAATAAATCAATTGAATTTCAGAAGGTCCTAAAACTGCAGGACTAGGTGATGGTCTTTGGTCAATAAAATTAAATGTAGGTAACGTTGTGAAAATAGCGATTGTTTGATTATTACTCAATAAATATTCTCGTTGAGTAGAATTCAATTGACCTAAAATTGGTTGATATACTTGGGATGATGCATAATCACGAATCCATGCTTCACTAACAAGATTCAAATTCCGATTAAGATATTGACTTAATGCTGAAAAATGACGTCCTGTTTCATAAACAACAGTTATTGATTGATTCACATTCTGCATATACGATGCATTACCTGTTGAAAACCCTTGATATATGTTTTGGGTACTATTTAGAGCAATATATATGGCACCCCAGTATTTTTGATGATGTACTTGTCGTTGAACTTCTTCTAATATGGTATTATTGTGTTTTTTTGCTAACTGGGTGAAATCTGTCAAATTCACAATTTGAAAATCTCCAAGATTCTCAATTGTTTTGTTATTAGTTAACATATTGAGCATAGCATTACCCAAATAAGGTTCTACTGTTGATGACGATGCCGAGCCTGACCCATTGGGCAATTGAAATTGTGAATCTTCATTGACCACTAAATAACCAACATTCCTGTAACGTTGGTCACGATGATATATTGACCCCCAATACATTGATAAAAATCCTAAAAATATACAGAAGACTTGAAGATAAACAAAAAAGAATTGTGGAATCATTTTGAAATATTCATGATACCTTTCCTTGATAGTTAATGATTGTGTATCATGTTGATCTTCATGCTTTTCACCTTTGACATCACCTTGAGGAACTGTTGTTGTTGTTGTTGTTCCCGGTACATTATCTTGTCGATGTTCTGTTTCTAATCTTTGCGATTGAACTTTTTGCACAGCCGTGGCATATACTCCATCAGCTTCCAATGCATCATGAGCATCGTAAAATTGAGCACTTTCTGAGGATAATGGATCCACCGAGTCAGAATTTGTAATCCTGTCCCTTGGAGTTGTTGTTGTTGTTTCCGAATTCCCCGTAGTTTCTGTCATTAGAGTGGATTGGGTGTTGATTTCTAAAGACAGCCAATCTTTCAAGATATATTTAAATCAGTGAAGACAGACGAGATGGTGTAAGTTATAGCCAAAAGAATACGAAGACAGGGTTTTTGGAGTTGTTGTTGTAGTTGTTGAAGGGTGTCTGATGAACCACAATACTAGAAAAAAAATAAACAAGCCCCAATAGAAAAATAATACTGTCAAATATGTCACAGAATTGATAACAATAGGGGGTTAATAAAATTTTTTGTATTATTGTTGAACGAGCAAGAAGAAGAAGAGGGAAGAGGAGGAAGACTACAATAGTCTAAATAATGCTGAGGCGTCCACACTCATTCATTTAGTGTCTATATATATGTTGTTTTTACTTTTCTATTCTATAAAACATCCTTAATGTTTATGTTACTATGTTCATTCGTCTAGAGTTTCTCTATTCTACTTCTGAAGTGCTCGTACGATAATTTTGTGTTTCTCATTCCAAGTACGTAGCTTTGTAGGAAAATTGTCTCTGAACTAGGGGTGTTATTGCTGTTCTCACATTTTACATATAGAAACGGCTGACGGGTTGGTGATAATAGATAATCTTCCATATTTTTATACCGTCGTGCAATAGTGTATAATTTTGTTTTTTTAGTCGATGGTCTTCCCCCAATTAGTATACATTTGTTTATTTTTAGTACATTTGCGTTAGTTTTCTTCCTGCCGTTCCGTGCTCATGGTATTTTGTCCCATCTTTTGAAATTCCTCCATCCCTCTAGTTCATTGTTATTTAATTAATACTATCTGTCTATTTAATTTTCCTTTATTTTTTTTCCAATAACATATACTTCTGTTTTCCACTTATCAACCTCCAATACCAGCTCTAAAAGTTAGAATTTAAAGTCATATCTAACTGACTACGAATAATGTCCAGAATAGACCATGATGTTTCCAGTGTAACGTCATCGTTACAATCAGATATTCACTCACAAGAGGAACCAGTTCAATATCAACCATCAGCGGTCAATGAGCCATCATCACGCAGACCGTCAATGATACGAAGATTATCTAATTCAGCATCAAGTTTTTTCAATGCTAGTAATATAACACAAGAAAGTTTGGTGGAAGATGTGGAAGACGATATATTGGATATTGGGAATGAAAATTATGTTGAAGAAATGTTTGGAGCTAAACAATTAAGCCACGCCATGACTTCAAAAAGTAGTGATGAAGAAGAGCAAACCCCACAACCTTATACAGGACAACAACCACAACAGCAAGAAAGCTCAACTGGATCCCAAGAATCAAAAGCAGATTTAACTGGTGATAGCACCACTCCACCACCACAACAACCTGTCCAGAGAAGGAAAAGTTCAATTGTGAGTGCTTTCAGTAATAAAAAGTACAGTTTCTGGGATAAAGAATTCAAATCAGAAAGAATCAAGATTGCGATGCAAGTTTTAGAGAATTATGTATATTTAGTACTTGGATTTGCTGCTGTATTATGTATTTATACTGGATCTTATTATAATAGAACTTCTCGATTCAAAAACTTGAAAATGGCGATTATGATTGGTGATAGAAATTCTACCCAATTACCCAATATTGTCGGACAAACCATTGAAGGTTATTTCACTAAAGTGCCGGCTCTTCAAGCATTAGGTAATTTTGATATATGGGATTATGATAGATTGTCCAATTTAGCTGCATCTCATAATAACACCTTAACTGAAGAAGTATATCGACAAATTCATCATCAAAAATATTGGGCTGCATTTTATGTTTATGAGAATGCAACATTGAATTGGTATCAAGCATTGGCTAGTGGTTCAAAAACGTTTAACCCAACAAATTCATTAATGGAAGTTGTATATGAAACCGGAAGAGATTATAATGCTGTCAACAATTATATCGTCACGATCATTGGACAAATCTTACGTGGTTATTATAAGTTTATTCCACAAAGTGGATTGGTTGTCAATATGTTGAAAACATTGAATTCTACTCAAGCAAATAATGTGATTAATAATGCTCCTCAATTGATTTCTACCATTCCTACATTTTCAATCCATGATTTACATCCAGTTCCTAACCCAGTATTTTCTGCTACTATGCAATTAGCTGGTGTTTACCTTATTGTGCTTACATTTTTCGCATTTGTATTTTCTATTCAAATACAAATGTATATTGCATCTAAAGTTAAGGGCATTAAATATGTGATATTTAGAATGATGTCTAATCAAGTTGCTTATTTTATTATTTCATTGGCATTTGTTGTTTTGAACACGGCATTTGGTTTACCATTCAATGGAACTTTTGGTCATGCTGGGTTTTTAGTGATTTGGGTGTTTTCTTATTTGTTAATGTCGGCCATTGGAAGTGTTATTGAATTTTTTGTATTGATTGTTTTTGCTTTGAAACCACCAATGATTGGATTTGTTTTACTATTCACGGTGGTTCTCAATCTTGCACCAACAATTTCACCTATTATTTTATGTCCGAAATTCTATCGTTATGGTTATGCCATGCCATTGAAGAATTTTTATGATCTTTTACAAGTAGCTTATTTCAATGCTTGGAAAGGTCATATGGGGAGAAATATTGGAATTTTGTTTGCTTGGATGGTTGTAAGTAATGCGGCGTTACCATTTGTAATGAAATGGTTGGCAAACAAGAAAGCCAAAGCAGAAGAACAAAAAACCAACTTGGAAGAATCACAGGACAATAAGAATAATCAAGTAACAGAAAAGAAATAATGACAATTCAATTCGTAGTAATAAGTTTATAGATAATTTGACGATTAATTTCAAATGAAACAAAAAAGAGATAGATGTAAATTTAATCGTAATACGTGACAATTGTGTATCATTATCGTCAAAGAAGAAAAATTAGTTTCACGGGATGATAAGGATAGTTCTAGTATTTATTATAAAGCTTTCGACTATATGGTGATTTTTTGTTCCAGAACTAAACCCTAAAATTTTTGCAATAATAATTTTAAACTTCCCTTGTGGTATTTTGTTACACCACTCCCTTTAAACCTTCTTGTGAACTTCATAACAATAGCTCTATTATCATTGTGTTTGAGAACGGTTCAGGATTGACGATATTCAATAACGATCAACGGGCTATCGCCGTCATCTAGAACAACAACAACAACAACAAACCTTGACACAAAGAAGAAAGAACCCTTCATTGTTGATGTAGAATGAAGAGAGAATGTAACATACAAGTTTAATTTGTACACAATAAGCATTATCAGTATATACAGTACATTCTGAATCTTAATTCTATTCTCGTGTATGAAAATCGTAAATGTAAGTACTTTAAGTTATTCCACAGTTGACTCGAAAGTGGGACCAACGGAAGTTATTGCTAAGGTCCATTTATTCTTCATGTGTGTACTAGGAATCTTACAAAAGGATGGTAGAAAGAAGACGAAGCCGAATGCAAAGAATGTGCCCAAAAAAAACTGTGGAACAATAGGAAGTACTTAACCATATAGATAATAACGGCCAAGGCGGGGGACAGGACGGGACAAATGGAATAATGAAAAGGGGCACAAGAACTACCATTATGTTAAACTTATCACGATGTAACCATCACCGTCACCCCGCCATACCTTATTATCACTTGATGGAATTCTATTTTTTTCTTTTTAGTGCAAATTGTGATGAATGTAAAGTAACGTGACACGACACAACATTCCAACAAAGAAATTCTTTTGAAATATTTTAAGGTTTAATTTGTATATTGTGTGATAACCACATGAAAGTGATACTTCACGAATACCGAGTACTACTTTGGTTTAGTGTTGACGGTGAAAACTACAATATAGAATGTCAAAAATTTTTTGTATGAGAAATTAAACAAACTTTTCACGAAAAAAGTATTTGTTAAGCCTGAATTTGTTTAAGAAAAAATTTTTTTGAATCACACAGTAATAATACAACAACAATAATAACGTCAAAAGGCTTGTAATTCTTTATCTATTGTTTAAGATATGTTTCAGTTTAATGCAAAATAAAAGCCGACAAGAGGAAAGTATTGAGGGGGGTGTTAGTTTTGGTTCAGTCAATTGGACTAACTGGCGAAAGCTCTTCGTTTGTAGGGGGGAGTAAAATCACGATACTCACCACCCACATCAGCAATCACTACACAAAAAAAACTATCCTGCATGTAGCTTCAAATTAGCAACCAATTTCCTAATTGGGACAAATACATAACATTCAATCACAAAAATTTTATTTGGCCATTCTTTTCGACTCATGAACTCCTCTTTGTAGTTTTTACTTGTCTTCGCCCCTAAGCCATTTAGTTTTAAATTGATCTCTCCTTTTTTTTTCGACAATTTGATTCTAACAAATGGCTGATATTTCATAATTCCTTGAAATCAATTTAATTTAATTTTTATTCTATTTGTGATGAGATAAAACTAATTTTGCTTTCTTTGTTTTATATTATTTTATTTTGTTTTCTTTATTTGCTTGTCCTCCGATTATGCAAGTTAATTGACAAACCAACAATAACAACAACATTCATTAATTAATTCATTCATATATACATATCATAACTGATTAATTTAGCAGCAATAGAAGAAAGAAGCTCAACATTACTTGTGGAAAAAGTTTACAATAGAGAAAGAATTAACGATTTGATCCTAATTTCAGTTCATACTTTTTTCATATAAACAGAATTTCATTCCACTTCCCATAGTTACCAACATTGTTGTATTATTCATTATAAACATTGTCATATAACTTTAGAGTTAATTCCATCTTATAACGAAGTCACATCTACAACTACCAACAAGTAAAATTTCAAACTTTCCACTTTTCCTTTTTTTTTTATTTCTTTGATTCTATTATTTCCGATTAATTTCAAACCATT
>OKKB01000327.1_pt1 | contig 14538 bp, 13 predicted proteins | sample 1613931 | NCBI WGS metagenome assembly OKKB01 (sample SAMN04436893, study PRJEB24849) | human gut metagenome | biome: human gut; feature: NICU; material: stool | host: Homo sapiens | place: USA: Saint Louis, MO | collected 2012-02-08
TTTGGTGGAAATTTTGACCAAATTCTTAAGCAAAAAGTCTTCAATCGTTTGATCAGCTTAAATCTTCTTCAAACCATTCCAAATACCCCATATACCGGTCTTCCCATCAACTACTAAACTCTAGCCCTAGGACTGTTTTAGTTTCTCATTTTGCACTTCTCTGGATCAACCCTTTTTTTTTTCTCGTTTAAAAAATCTAAAAAAAAAAAATTTTCTTCCTCATCTTACACCTTCTCCTACCATAGCCATGTCAGTACTAACCCGCAAACGTGTCATCTCCCCATCTGATTCACCTAATAAGAAACAAAATACCATGTCAGATGACCAGTTTTCAGAGAAAATGTACACTACATACGTCAAGTCGGCATTGCTATCCCTAGAAACCGATGCCTTGCCCATCAACACCATCACAGATAAAATCAATCTCCCCATTGGCCACCCCGAATCAATCACACTCCCCCAATTTCAGATCGTCTTGAACGGACTCGTGTCAAATACCTCACGCTTGGACAACACCGCATGCAGCAACCTCATCTTTGCCATTTTGAGATACAACTGGCTAGACATAGCCGATACCGATGGGTACCACCGTTTCGCTGAATCGTATTCCCAATTCCTCGTTGCATTGGTGTCGACGCTCCCAAAATACCTCCATGAAGTGACAAACAAACTTATCCAGGAATTTGACTCGCCAAATACGACCCACCACCACGAAATACTCACCAAAATCATCAAATACGTTCCCACATCAATCAACTCAATCCCACAACTCTTGCAAAAAAACTTCCCCCACCACATTTCGTCCTCGACAAAGGAACTTACCAACTACGTGCAGAACCTAGTCCGCGTCTTGGACTACACTCCAGAGTTACAATTCAGTATATGGCAACTAATCATCGAGTCGAGTATAAAACTAGACGTTGAACTCCAGAACGAACTTGACGACCTAGACGACGAAGAGATCGAAGATTTGATTAGTGGCGAAGAAGACTCCGACAGCGAAGACGAATGGGAGGTCACCACCACCTCCATCAAATCCCTCCTGTCCAAACTCGATAGCATTATCAGCACCCTCTTGACTACCACCGCCAACTCATTCACCATCGAAGAACTAAACAACGGAAACGGTGTCAACCTCTTCAACACCATCAACTCCCTCTTCAAAAGCCACATCTTGCCCACCCACTTTACCAAACTGATCCAGTTTATCCTATTCCACATCACCCAGTTCCAACCTGAATTGGCCGACTCATACTTGGTATTGCTCATCGATGTGGCTTTCAACCCCAGCGAAATCTTGGAAAAGCGTCTCAAGGCAATGCAGTACTTGTCGTCATACATCGCCAGAGCCAAAAACCTTTCCCGCCACCAGGTCATCTTCATTGTCAGTTATCTTGTCGGTTGGCTCAACAAGTTTATCATCGAAAGAGAACAAGAGGTCGAGTCTAGTGGCGACAAACAAGTCGGGGGTATGGAACGATTCAAACTATTCTACGCCGCATTTCAGGCATTGCTCTACATCTTCTGTTTCCGCCACGAACTACTCTCCACCACCGAAAACGACTGGGAGTGCGACCTCGACAAGTTCTTCCAAAGAGCTATCCTTACCAAGTTTAACCCGCTAAAGTTCTGTGACGAGACCGTGGTGTACATATTTGCCAAGTTGGCCACCAAACTCAATGTCTGCTACTGCTACTCCATCATCGAACACAATAAACGCGAGAGAATGTTGCACACAAACGCATTGCCTTCCGCAGTTGGCAACTTTAAACAGAAACAAGAGTTCTTGGACTTGGAAGCTTACTTCCCATTCGATCCATTGGTCTTGCCCATCAGCAAATCCATCGTCGCTCCAAACTACATAGAATGGTCAGAAGATACCCATGCCGAAGAAACCGATAGTGAAGACGATATATAGTGTGTATAGAAATAAATAAAAAAAAAAATTACCATAACCAAAATGGCGGGCAAAAAAATAATGATCTAGCCGAGGATCGAACTCGAGACCTTTTCCGTGTGAAGGAAACGTGATACCGCTACACCACTAAACCATTTTACGAAAAATTATACATTGACTATGTCAATACCGAAAATTACCACACCTGCTGCAACACCACAATATACACTGGCGAACACTGACCGCCAATCGACGCATCATACAACTTGTACAACCCGTTAGTGCCCGCCTGACAGTGCCAGAACCGCGTGCTGCCATGGAGTGAAAGCAACCGCTTACCATTCGACGAAACAACCGACCATCCCTTATTGAACAACGCACTGGACTGCGACGGCAAATCAAACTGAAACTGGTGGTTAGCAACAATCTCTCCAATAGCACCTCGCTGGTCATACAATACACCATCACTAAGCATAAAGTATTGTGGGGACTTCCCAACCTTGCAGTAAACCGGGGTCACCTTACACTTGCCACACGGCTCTGGTGCCATATACGAACTATTCCCCATCAAGCACTCAACGGTAGCGTTGCCATGGAACAACTGGCCATCGCCAATCTCAAATACCTTATACGTGGTGTACCCAACCTGGGCACCTAACGAAAACCGAATCGGAGCACTAGCCAAACCACTGACAAGCACAATAGTATAGAATAAAACTAAGCAAATCATTGCTGATCAAAAAAAAAACGAGAGGCGACAATCCCTCCACTATTTATAGTTGGGTGTCCCTTTTTTTTTTGCAACAGATTGTTTACATTTTCTATAAACTCTATACTCGCTCATTAATAAACTTTGCTACTAAATTATATGCAAACTTGTCTTTGAAATCTCCCTTGATTGCTCTTTCGGCCCCTTGTTTGCTAATATAGTCCAAGCACTCAACATAGACTAGCCCTGCATGTATACCACCAGGCTCAGTATAGTATTCGACGCCACCTTTAATAATGTTGTAAAAATCATCGACCCCATCTCTCAAAACCTCTCTCTCTCCCACAATCATCAACGTGTTACCGTTCAACGCCTCAACCTCCTTCCAGTGCTCGTCCCAATTGGTATTGGTAAATGTCAAAAAATTATTAATAAACAGTTTATCGTTATCCCCAGCATACAACTCTCCCATGGACGTGTCTTGTGCACCTAGATCGCCCCACACATCGCACCCGTGTCGTGGCGGAAGTTTCGGGGTGGTGCATGGCTGCACCCACGGCGATACCAATATCAATGCCTGTGGCTGTGGCAAATCAAGCAGCACGTTATACTGCTGCAACTGCTGCTTGGCCTCTTCCGGATATGCTATGGCTCTGGCCAACGACAACGACATATGTGCCCCTGCTGAATCCCCTAACAACAAAATATCCTTATACCCTTGGGCCACCAAATTGTTATACGTAACCAAATGCTCATACAACTGTGTCGGATAAACATTATCAAACATGGTCAACGAATAGTCAACCACCAAAATCGACGTGTTCTCCGCCGCATGGTCATCCAACGCATAGTGCAACGCCGAAACAAAAACAAACTGCGACTCAAACATGTTCAACAAGTACCCTCCGCCATGGATATAGATCAACACCTTGCCCTGGGTATCTGCCTTGTGGATCCAATAACTATACTCATCAAACTTTTCCCCAAAATGCGCCAACCCCGATGCCAATGGATGGGTCTTGAACTTGGCAATCACCTTGTCAATCGGCTGGTAGATAACCGCTTTAATATTCTCCTTCTTGTAGTTCCCCGAAACATGGTACTGCACCGATAACAACACATTCTTCCACAACGAGTTGCGGAACTCCTGATTAGTACGTGAATATGGTGTGCCCACCGTATAGTACTGCAACACCGTCTTGGTCACAGTATATGGCAATGTAACCAATTTAAGAAAAAAATCAATTGTAATCATGGTCCCATGCATAAGCAAGATAAACTTTTTTTGACGTCGACTTTTTTTTCTTTTTTTTTTTTTCCTCTGTTTTCCTACACGACTACAACTTAAAACTATTTGAGCTTTGTGGCCCGCTGGCCTTTTTGAGATTACCTTTAATGTCTCTCATCTCACCCTTATTGCCAATGACAGTAAGGTTCTTTGCACCAGCCAACGTATCGACAACACCATCTTTCCTTTGACGTTTGGTCTCTTGTCTTTGGTTAAACGTCTTGGCCTTCTTTCTCTTGCTAGCACGTCTTAACCTCTGTTTATCTTCACGACTCAACTCATCTTTCGAGTACGACAAACCAGACTTTAATTGCACTTGCGACTTGCCCTTAACTCCATCACCCTTAGCCTCATCATCACCAATCTTATATATCTCCTGTGGTGCCAACCTCGACTCGTTCGACACATGCAATGGCTGCGCATCTTCCATGCTAATACTATCGGTAACCTTAATATCAATGGTCTTGGCTTGGTGTGGTTTGGGAATGAAATGAGCTGAACACAACGCATCTAATTTATGTGTAACCTTGGTAAACAACTCACTAATCTCGTCGTGCTGTTTCTTCACCTCTTCGTTGATCGATTCTTGTTGTGCATCAACATGGTTATACTCATCCTCATACAACTCAGCTAACGACTTGGACGACTTTTGTTCAGAAACCTCGGCTCGTGGCGTCTTGTGGAACTTGGAAATGTCTGTTATTATACGTCTGGGCAAATCATTAAAATCGTCTTCCTTGATACGTTTGCGAATAAGGTCTTCCAATGTCTGCGTCGACTCCTCAGTTATCACCGGAACCGGTTTGGATGTACGGTCAAAAGCTATTTCAGTCTCCTCCAATAACGATTCTCGCGGTCTATCTTTAGACGTGATCTCACCTTTCATTGTCCATTTCTTATCTGCCACCAATTCTGCTTCCAACCTGGCAATTTCCGCTTGGATAGACTTTTGCTGCTTTTCAAACGACGACAAACTTTCCTTTGGCTGTGGCTCCTCCTCGGCAAATAAATCTAGCATAGCCGAGTTGACTGCATTGTCGTAATCATCTTCCTCAAACTCCTCTTTTTCAGGCACTTGTTGCTTAAACTTTCCTGGCTTGTCGTAAAAGTCATTGTAGTAATCCATCTCATCGTCGTCGCCACTCAAACTATCAAAATAGTCTATCTCATCGTCGTTATTATCGTTCTCCATAGCCAAGACTTGTTTGTTGAACTCGTCAATATCGAAAAACCCATCATTAAGGCCAAACGCATCTTTATGGATAGGTTCGGCGTCTTCCTCTTCTTCGGGCTGTTCTTCCTCCAGTTCAACTTGGGGTTCTTCATCCTCTGGCTGTTCTTCTTGTTCCAGTTCTTCCTCGACTTCCTCGAGTTCCTCTTCTTCTGCCGGCGGTTCCTCTTCTTCTTGAGTGTTCTCTTCTTCCTCTTCCTCTTCCTCTTCATCTCTTACCATCCCTTGTATCTCCGGTATAACACTCCCCAACAACTCCTCACCCACCCCATCGAGAACCATTTTTGTTTGTCCAAAAACTTGCGATGAGTCTAACCCATCAATATATATCTCATCCAACACAGAATACTTTTTCGCCAACGGGTCTATAAACGACTTGACTAGCTTATTAAAAAACTCTCCATCAGTCTTAAATATCTCATACGGCCTATCGTATATAGTCTGAAGTGTAGCTTGTGTCATGATTGGTAAAAGAGTAACACAACAAAATTTTTTTTTTTGCGATGCACATTTATTTTTTTTTTTCTATAAATCAGATCTGGGTATACTTAGTAGTTGGCCATAAAATATAAAATTTGTACAGCACTAGCATTTACTAACAACTTCTTCTTGGCATGTTGCGATGGATCGTTGTTACAGTACACTGAGTCATCGTCATCAAAACTGCCTCTAAACAGCTTGCTATAGCGGTCAAACGTAGAACGTGTAGATGCTGCAATCAGAGTAAAGTACAACGACAGGTCCTTGGGGTCTTGCAAGTACTGGTAGATATAATTCCCTTGCTTAACCACTTCATCCCTATACTGTCCAAACAGGTCACTCAACCTAAATGCATCTGCAAACCCTGCAAACAAGAGATGAACATACTCTAAGTTATTGTTCCAGTTCCCGTTCCCATCGTAGAATGCACCACCAGGGTTGGTGGCTGCCAGCGCCAACTCTAACGCCTTGTCCAACATATCCTGGTCACCCCTGAATTTGTGCAAATACACAAGCGTGCTAATAGAACACCCAATCGTATACGTCAACTTCCCCTTATCCACCTGACCCAAATCGTTCTTATCTGTTCCATCAAAAAATAACTTGTCCTGGGGGTCCTGCAAATTCTTAAACATGAAATCCATACAATCAGTTGCAAATTCAAGCAACGAGTTGTCGCGGGTTATATCGTACAACCTAACTGCAGCCAAAGCAGCTTCGACTGTCGAAATCGACGCAATATAATTCTTATCTTTCTTCCAGATAATCCCACCATTAGGACCCTGTTGCGTCTGAATATACAACACAATATCTTTAGCATGGTCCAAATACTTTTGTTGGCCAGTCATCTTAAACGCATCAATAAACACCCAAGCAAGCTGCGCAATGTCGTCGGAATAAACCTCAACACCATCGTTTGGCGACGCCAGAAACGCTTTGGTAGCTGAATCATAATACTGCATTATTCTATCTAATGTCACTTCAACACCAGAAACATCGCCGGTTTTGACAATCGCCTCTCCCAACACTGCCATTGTCCACAAAACAGGTAACGTGTAGCCGTCATTACAGTTGGAGTCGTTATCATTCCACTTTCCGTCTCCCCAAAACCTTTGCCAGACTTTAAACATGGTATTATAGTATGAGTTGCCAGGGGTAGGCACACTGCTGGACGAACTGGTGGATAAACTGGTTGATAAACTGGATTCTAAACTGGTTGTCTTTGCACTGGAGGTAAAACTTTCAGCTAAACTAGATGTTGGGGCCTCTAAGCTAGTGGCACTGTATATCTGTGTTCCCACTTGCGTTACTGTTACTATCTCGACGGGCGCAGTAACAACAACTGTACGCACATTAGCTGGTGCACTCAAACACAATGGTAGAATCAACACCAATATTCCAAAACCGTGCATTGCTGTGGTGCCAACACCCACCCTCAACTATCACAGTCCGACCCAACGATATATATACTGCGACATCTCATCGGTTTTGAATTTGTAATAAATGCCAAATCCAATTATGATGTGAAACAAAAACAAAACATTCTTGGTCGCAACACAAGAAAAAAAAAATTTCATTTCACTTTCTCTACAAAGATGAGAGCATACAATCACCCTATACTAGTTAACCCTACACGTTGGCTAAGAGGGCCAAAGAAACACGCTGCAGCATTGTACCAGAATGGGTACTACCCGTCCCTAGACAACAACCCATTTGCATTGGCATTGGCACGACTCGACGCAAACTCGCCTTCATCAACTTTACCCATAGGCAATGGCATACCGTTGACAGTTACCCAACAGGACAACCACCACGTCCTCACCCCAACCCTAAACGACACCATCGAGCCCAGTCGATTAATCGTCAATAGTGCCAGATATATTAAATTGATCGTCGATAGGCCAAAGGCAATTCAAAAGTTGGTGCCCCTACAGTTCATACAGCAATGCAAGTCGTCAAAAGCAAAAGTTGGCATGGATAGGGATATGGTGGATGTGATCGACAAGATGTATAGGCAGAGGATAGAGGAACTACTTGAGGATGTGGGCAACGAGTCAGGAGAGTCAGGCATCATCCTCAAACCCATGGACGTGCCAGTACGTATCGAGGGAAGCACCACCTACGTCAACAACATATTCACTACCCACCCTAAATTCATCAACTACACCCATCGCGAGCTATCACAATTAATACTAGCGTATACTGATTTTGTAAATCTATAACATTAATCTAAATAACCCAAAGTGTAAGCACCGTCATAAGCAAGTTAGTGATAAACGATGGTTGGTAACTAACACCACCGCTCTTCTTACTTGTAGTAGTGGCAGATTGGCCAGTAACGGTAGCCAATGTAGTGGCAACATCAGCACCAGCTTGCTTAACCCACGAGTTGACACTAGAAGCTTGAATAGTAGAATCAAACGATGTAGAGTTAGACACCCAAACAACAGCATTGCCACTCAGGTCAAAGGCAACACCACCACTCATAGTGCCAGTCAAATCACGCTCAATATAGGCGGGTGCAGCCATACCAGTTTGAATATCATCAGACCCTTGGTAATCGTGAATGGTGCTGTACATGTGAAGGTACTCAGTCGAGTTCATCACTTCAAAAATGTCAAACTCACCACACCCAGATCTCCAGCACGAACAATTAACATTCATTGAGTACTGTGCGGTTCTTGGAATATGCGCATTCAAAAGCCAAATGGCCGGCATGTTGTAGTTGGAAATATCAGTTGACGTATGTGTCTCATTTGGCATTTGGAATTCAAACAAAAACATTTTCGTGGTACCGTAAAACCCATGGTAGGCAGGAATGTCGCTTCTGTAGACACCACAATCGTTGTTGTACCCGGACTTGCCACAGCTAATGTTGGAGAAAATCACAAACTCGTCGTTCGAGTTGATCAACGTATTTTTGGCCAAAACAGTCGACGAGTCGGCTTTGGAAATACCATCGGTACCAGCATATGTCAACCCAATACCCAAACACGAAGAGTTCTTACCGGCACTCGTCAAAAACGTGACATTCTCACTGGTTCCACTCGACCCTTCGTAGTAACTCAATCTCTTCCAGTCGCCAGAACTATCATCACCATACTTGAACCCATCTGAAACGTAGGACGCAAATTTGTTCAATACAAGTGGACCACGGAAATGCACAGAAACTTCTTCGTTCAATGGTGCGTTCGTCCCAGAAAACGATACTGGCGTTTTGTTAACTTCACATGAACACGAATCTTTATAGATATTACTCAACTTTTCAACTTGGTTATAAGTACCAGAAAACCCAAGATTACTAAACTGGATAGCTTCAACTTCTTGGTTGGCAGCAGTAGCCACTGAAACTAATGTAGATACTAACAATGATGAAAATAACATGGTTTGATGTACAAGAAAAAAAAAATTGCCAAATCTCGGCGATGCTGTGCTATATATAGTATAAGGGATATAAAACAAGGCTTGGAAATCTTCCGTTTTTTTTCGCAGAAGCAAAATATTCTCAATTAAAGATCCGAATCTGGCCAAAACAATAACATGGACAAGTGCCACCACCTGGTATACACTGCCATCTAGTATACTACCCACTACGCTACCATCGTGGTACCTATTGCCCACCCTACCTCTGCCTTTCCGTGTTCAGGTATAGACACACATGTCCTAAACTTTTTCCTGAACCGCCCCTTTTTACACAAAATCTAGAATGTCGCGCTGCGACTTCTATCCAATAAATTTCATCGCCTTTTTTTTTTTTTTTTTTAACCAACCAATTAACACCACACCCAAAAAGCTCCGCAAGTACTCCACATCATGTCTTCTGGAATCGTTCCGACTAGCCATGGGAAGAGTCTCGTCCCAGGCGATGATCTTGACTTCAGCAACATCCAATCTTAACGAATTGCACGGTATGACCTTGGGTTCGGTGTGTTCATTGTCGGTGTTCCCATCTCCGCTTATACAGTTTAATTTGCATTTACCTTCATACACTTCGAGCGAGTTGCATAAACATAAATACCTTGCATTGCACGTATTGCCGCCAACGAAAAACTCGGTCCATCTAAGTCGAATATTTGCCAAAGGCGTCAAGCTCAACAAGGGGGCAAAGCTAGCACCAACAAAGGAAGAGAAAATCGACGGCCAGGTATTCCACGAAATGACAAAACCATTCACACGTCTCCAAAAGGGAGTTGACTACCTGTTCTACAACATATCTGATGTGCAAATACCAATATTGTCCAACGTCGAAACAACATTGATATGTCAAACACGAAACACCTTCCCTGTCGACAACCACGAAATATGGGTCGCAGACGTCGTCGATATAATACACAACAAGACCCAAAAATCTGGCGGCATACTATACTTTGATAGAGGGTTCCACAAGATCGGCAAATCGTTGTCAGAAGATTAGGTGTATATTACTATGCTACTAATTCATTATACTCACGAGTTAAACTTTCGGTTTCCTGGATAATTTTCGGCAAGATCGTCTCAAACTTTTCGTTAGTGCGTTTCAACCTCTTTGTAAACTTGGCCAGAATCTCATTCTTCTTAATGTTCTTAATGTCCGTTGACAAGTTTCGAAGTTCTTCCTGTTTGGCTGCTTGTTTGACCATCAACTTTTGACTCTTTGCACTGAGCGACGTTAACTCTTGGCTGGCAGTCTTAAGTTCGGCTCGGGCATCTTTCATTCTCGACTCAAAATCGGCATAGATCTTGTTCAATTCAGCAATTTCTTGTAACTGCGCAGACTCTTTGCTTTTCATTGCCTCCTGCAACTTGCCTTCGGTTTTACTCAACTCCAGAATCTCCTTGTTCAATCCCTCAATCTCGTTCTCCAACTGCATCACAGAATGTTTTAACCCCTTGATCTTTCCAAAAATACGATTATCATTGCCCTGACGGTTCTTTGAGATTTTGTTTTTGAGCAACTCAATAGAGTTTCTCATCTCAGTGATCTTTTTGTTTTCGTCTTTCTTATACTTTTTAAGCTTGGCCTTGAGGGATTCTGTTTTGTTCATTACCGACTCAAGCGAGGTCTGCAACGTGGCCAACGACGAAGTTTCCTTGCTCGACTTGTTAATAACCTGGTTGTCGTCATCAGTAGTGTTTATCACAAGATGGTTCAACACCAGCGACTTGGCCACGATGTCTACCTCATACTGAAACAATGGCGTCAACCCATAAATCACAAGATACTCACCAACAACTTTGAAATACGACCACTTGATATTGTTAAGTCTCACTTCAATATCCTCTCGAATCGACGACAACACATGGAGTACCACTTTCGACGAATCAATCACCATAATCGCCATGGGGACATTGGGTTGTACTTCCTTCGTCAAAAACACTCCACCCTCATTTTTCTTCTTGGTCAGCTCGCCATTAAACAAGTTGGGGTTCTTCAAAATCGCTTTCACTGCTGCAATGATCGACCAAAATGGCTGTACAATAATGGTGTTTTCAATAAGAGTCACGTTGGGAGAAATGGTCGTTGTAGTCAAAGACGTCGACGTGGTAGAACTGGTGAGCGAAGTAGTGGTGCTTGTAGTAGTCGTTTTCATGGCCAAATTCGATAACGACGACGCCCGCATACGGTTCTTCATAACCGATAACTTGCTATTGAAAGGCGAAATAATGAAATTCTCAAAGTTCTTTAATGCCACCGAATAGTTGCTATTGTAATTACCATTAAACTTGGGCAAATTCTTGGTGTAAATATCCAACAATTGATTGTTATCGACATTTACTGATATGTCGTCAGTTGGGATAGAGCTCTGGGCAATTGGCGATTGCCTAAACAACGCTTGGATGATTGTGTGTATGCATAAAAACAAATATACCTGCACATTCCAGTGGCTGAAATTAAAGTTGGTGATATGCGCCGAGTATTGCGGGGTGCTAAATAGCTGAAACGATAAGTTGACCCAATTCAATACATACTTGACATAGTTGATAATAATAAAACACACAATCGCATTGATCAAGTTGCTGTTGAATATACGGTTCTTATCGTCGTACTGGATCTTTGTGGTAAACTTTTTTGATGATATCGAGTTGATATAGTTTATCGACGACGACCCAATAAACTCACTAGCAACAATCGCCTTGGAAAGAATGACTAGATAATTGAAATAACTCTTCTTCTTTACAACTTTACCCAACCCATAAAAAAGAAACACGTCTATTGCACCCATCTTGATAAAAGTCACCAACGAGTGTTTCACATTAGTGAATGCCAACTTATGCAGTTGTGGCAATAAAAAGTTTATCAAGAATTTCCCACCCATAAAGTTTGACCCCAACATCAAATACACAACCAATAGCCCTAAGGACATGTACTGTGGGAACGAAAGCATAATGAAAACTAGCGACAAGATATCACGCAAACTCGAAGACGATGGGAAGTTGGCATTATTGCTTTGGTAGTGATGGTGGTGATGGTGGTGGTGAAGATCTGATGTGGATCGTGAACGCAGACCAGCGGTGGCTTTCTCTAATATCTCTTGGTTGACTCCCTTGCCGTTTGCATCATGATAATGGTGATGGTGGTACGATGGAGGCTGCTGCATGACATGGATTGGTTACTCCCAGTTTGGTGTTGGTTCGCTATTTTTCATTTTGATGTAAAGTTTTTCTGCGAAAAAAAAAAGGCGAAAAAAATTTTGCTCTGCAACGACAGGACAGGACTGGCCACCAAACAACAGCCAGGTAAAGGTTAATATCTAGTAGGATGAGTAGCTACATGCTATTGGTTCTTACTGCCATTAGCATGCTTGCGTTGCCACTAGTAGTCTTGGGTCGTTGGACCAACCGCATCTCCTTGGTGTACAACTTTTTGGGTCAAATTTTTACCAAAATAGAGCTAAAATACAGGAACTCCGGATCATATATTTATCCGCAAATTGTGAAACTGTGTTTGTGCCAACACTGATTGTTCTGTCTTTGTCATCACTCGTTTTGCAAGGGTACCAACCAAGTTTCAAAATCCTGAAACAGTGCCAACTTTCTCGTGGGGAAATACTGTTCGGCTATGGTTGTGGCAATTATGAGCACAAGACGGTCGATTAAACTTGCCCCAAACAATTGGCTTTTGTGCTATCGGGTGGCTTTTAGTGTTTTGTACACGCCACCAACAAATTTTAGTTGCTCACCAACTAACCCCCCCCTTCCCGACGCTCTTTTGAGTAAAAATTTTTTTTTTTGTTTGTTTGGCATTTGTACTTTTTTTTTGGTTTTGTATTCCAACGGTTTTTTTATGGTGGTGATATCTGACGGTGACATTTTTCGGTTACACTAATAAAAGCAATGTGACATTTGTTTGGAGCATCACACAACGCCTGACGGTTCATTGTTCAGTGTCGCCTCCGATGTGATGCTGAAAGTTATCTATAAAAGTTTATTACGGCCATACGGCAATTTTGTTATCTTTGTTTTTGGCGATTGTATTGTTTTTCGTCTACCTGAAATCCTATTGGCTCATGTCGTTTGGTAATGACGCGTTTTGTACAAAAAAAAAAAACATAATGTAATGCACAAGATATTAAATCTGCATTGTAACAGAAAGTCATGACAAACAACAACAACAGCATTACATAGAATTTACAGACCAAAAATTTTACCTTTTACAATTCTAAATAAAGTTTTACCAGTGCTTGTGTTCGCATAGATCTTACTCAAATTATATTTGAATACTATCAGCAGAAACAATACTTGGTGTACAGGCTTAATCGCCCTTCTCTCTCGTGCCCGAAATAAACCTCCTATTTTAAATTGTACATGAAACGTACAAAAGCAAAAATTTTTTTTTTGTGGCGATTTTCACTTTCTCTTCAAAATTCAAATTGTCCAAAAACTTTTCTCTGTTGCTCATCTTTTTTTTTATATAAACTCAACCTTTATCTTATTTTAAAGATTAAGTTTGTGTTTAATAGGTTTTTCTCCCGCAACAGTTTATCAACGCTTTCCCCGTTTTTATATCACTTCATTGAGTCCCCGTTCACTAGTACCAGCTTGTCAACTTTTAAAAAAAAAGAAATTCTTACAGTAGTGCACACTTGCTCAAAAAAACCGAATTTTCAATCCCATCACATCAAACGGAACGACTGAGGAAAAAAAAAGACAACATTAAAATTTTTTTTCTTTTTTTTTTTTTCCTTTCCCATCTCCATATTACCATCTTCCTTTCAAGCTTTATACTTCAGGAGATATCATATCGTTACTATCAAGGTATTTAGCAAACCAACACATATACCTTTGCGTGATACCAGATTCTTGTCGACAACCGAAAAAAAAAGAAAGATAATTTCACAAAGTCCAGACAGCATCAACAACAAAAAGTTTTTTTTGTTTCCCTTTTTTTTTACGACACCAACCGATATATATGAATCAAACTCTTGTCAGAATGATGAACATGCCCAACGAAGATCCTAACGTATCGAGTGAAGAAGCTGCCGCTGCTAATGTTGCAACTATTCACAATATCAAAAACGAAGACTCCATGCACCATCAATTTGGACACCATCAGCCTTCAATTTATGATCAACAACAACAACAACAGCAACACCACCACCAGCTTCCTCACCATCCTATTCACTATCATGGTATTGCTCAGCAACAACAGTCCCAGCTTCCTCATTTCGCTATGCATCCATCAGCTGGTGTCAACAACAACCAACATTTGAACCACCAGCCATACCAGCAGATGTCGCACTACAATGCCCAACAAATGCATCAACAACAATTACACCATCAGTTGATGACCCCAAACCCATACCAACAACATTTCCAACAACAAATGCACCCTCAATTACACCACGAGGACCATTTGAATATGCATTTCAACCCAATGTCCTATCCACAACAACAACAGCAGCAACAGCAGCAGCAACAACAACAACAACAACATTTGCACCATTTCGGTCACC
>OKKB01000328.1_pt1 | contig 14476 bp, 5 predicted proteins | sample 1613931 | NCBI WGS metagenome assembly OKKB01 (sample SAMN04436893, study PRJEB24849) | human gut metagenome | biome: human gut; feature: NICU; material: stool | host: Homo sapiens | place: USA: Saint Louis, MO | collected 2012-02-08
CCCCCTTCTCACAAACTTCACACGTAAATACAATTTCAGTGCATATATCTACCACATAATCATTCTATAATAGTAGATAAAAGAAGAAATATCAAACCAATAGATACCACTATACGATTTTCAACACAAACAAACATTAATTTGCATCGTCAAACTAGACCGATCTTATTTGTCCGTAAAGTAATCACAGTTTTACTGTTCTTCCAATAATATCAATAAAAGACCTACAATAGATAGTTTTCAAGGAAAGATATTCTTGGTCAAATAATAATCAACCAAAAAAAAAGAGTAATAATATCAATAGAGTTTTCCAATCATTTGATATTTAGTATTATTTGGGGTTTTTATCAACAGATTTACAAGCAAATATTAATATAATCCTAGCCTCCCCCACTTCGTTAGAACCTTAAATACTTTGATTTTATTCTATCGAAGCTTAGACATCGACATATATATACTTGACTTTCATATTCACAAAAGAAGGTGATTTATTTTTTTTGTTTGTCATCTACATACATATATCAAGCTTATTGTGATTTGGCAGAATAATAATTAGTTAACTGTTATACCACTTTAACACGATAACAACAAGAACAACCGCCACTACCATTTATACATATATAAAGGAATCGGTTTTCTTCAATCGCCATTAAGTTCCCAATTTCAGGTTTTAATTTTTAAATTTCTGTTTATTATCCTTTTTTTCTATCGGAAGGTCGTTCAATACTCAAATATTATTTTTATATTTTTTGAGTTTCTTTTTTTTTTATTAGTTTTTGGTTTTTATTATTTTGTGAGTGCAGTGAGAAGATTTCTTTTTTAGTATAAATTATCCCACCTTACACTAACACACACTCACACTAACACATTCCACATAATATTAAAAATACAACTACTACTAAGCTAAGTAAAAAAAAAAAAAACTTTCCATCAACAACAACAACGACGAACAAAGAGACAAACAGAGAAAAAAAAAGAAAGGCAAAAAAATCACACACACACTCAACACACATAATACAAATTTTACTTACTCAGTCATAAAGTAAAAGAAGAAGAAGAAAAAAAAAATTTCCCATCCATCAAATACTTATAATCATATTTTCTTTCTTTCTTTCTTTTTTTCCTTTTTTTTATAAAAACCATTTAAAATTATCCAACAAATCAATCACATCACTTAATATCTACTTTAGTTTTCATCATTTTACTATTTATCCATTCAATAACACCAGCTAATTTTATTGAAGCTAAGTTTTACTCACTATTCACTATTACCCACTTTCTAATATAGCACAACACAGTTTACATATTAAAAGATGACTTCAACAAATGGACAACATTCACAACAACAACAACAGCAACCAGGATACAATATTGCCACTGCTTCATCACCAGCTTCAGCTACTGCTGCTGCTGCCGCACCAACTACCAATACATCACCTACAACTGCTCCTGGTATAGTGGATTCAACATCGTCTCACACTACTGCTACTTCTGGTGCCACTGCAACCGTCACATCACAAACAGTTATTGGCTCACAGCCCACTTCAACGACGTTAACTTCAGACCCATCTACTGCATTCCATCATCACAATCAAGAATTCAGACAAGTGTGCTTCAACCAGTCTATAGTTGCTAGCAGTGGACTCGCTGCTGCGACAGCCACCGCCACCAACAATACAGCTACTGCCACTACTAACAACACTTCATCCATTAAACGCAACTCTCCAACATCTAATGATTCTTCCAAACGCATAAGACTAGATACAACAAACAACAATGCCAACCCTATTCTCACTTCCACTAAACCACCTAAATTTGTTCGCAAATATAGATCAAGATCATTACCAATCATTAGTTTCAATACCTCAAGTGCATTTTATCCTCATCTCAGACAAAAGAAACACCATCATCATCATCATAACCAACAACAACAGCAGCAGCAACATAATCACAACCAAGATCAAAACCAGAATATTTTCAATACTAATTCAACTTTTGCATCTTCACATTCATCAGTAAACAATACTTCATTCATGTCTAATACTGCTGCTAGTTCGAGTTCCAATACCATTCCATCCCTTCCGCCAATCAACCTTCAATCGTTAAAAGAAATTGATTTGCACGAAATATTGAAGAACCCACAACTAAGACACGATATTTTATTTGATCCACAATTACAATTTAGACCTAATTTGGATGGTGAATGCGGCAAACGGAAGAAATCTATTATTGATAAATATTGGTTAGAAGTGCGGAAAGAATGTCAAGGATTTTTCAACCAAAAAGTAAAACCTGAAGAAATAAAAATCCATCGGTTACCTATATTATTTACTACATTAAGAGATATTTTATTGTCGTTATTGCCAACTAAAGATCGTCAACAAGTGAGTGAAATTATGGATATTGAATTATTGGTACAACAATTGAAACATGGATCATTTGATTTTGTAGAAATGAGTCAATGGTTAGGTGATGTTTTCAAACTGCATTGTGCACCAATGAGAGATCAATGGGTGGTGGAAATGATTGAAAAATTTGTTGATGCTTATAATTACAATAATGTTTCATATTTGGTTAATGGATTGAGAATGATTTTCCAAATTTTGGAAGCAATGAAATTAGATGTTGCCAATCATCAAATTCGAATTTTGCGTCCAGTTTTAATTGAAACTGCAGTAGATTTTGAAAGAGATTATTTTCAAACTTTAATCAATCATTCAAAAATAAACATTCACGATTCATTAAATTGGTTTTATAAGAATTTTGTCAAGAAATTTGATAGTATCCAACAACAACAACAACCATCTGGAGGTGCCATTGAAAGTCCTGCTAAGAAATTATCCACCTTACACCAAGATGCTATTAATAACACCAATTTGAAACCAATAATAATATCATCAGTTATTGATTTATTGAGTTGTCGACAAATGGCTAGTGAATTTCCTTCAACATTAGCTTTCGATCATACGAGATTGGTATTATTGAGAGCTGATGCCCGTCAATTAGTTTGTATTCAATTATGTGTGGTATTGTATAAACAATTGGTGATTAATGCCAAAGTCTCAACCAATTTATTATCTGCAAAAAATATTGCCAAAGTTCAACAAGAAATTTTAGCAATTGTTACTGATGATAATGGGAATATCAAATGGACGAAAAATATATCGGCTATTTCATTACAATTGGTGAAGAATTTATATCCTAATGAATCAAATATTAATGTATCAGATCCATCAATCAAAAGCTTAGTACAATTTAGTCATAATTGGTTAATGAAACATATGCAACCAAATTCTCAAGTTTATGGCTTGATGGAAATTAAAGTTTTCAAAGAATTATTAGCAGAGATTTCAGTACTTGTTGAAAATGACGATTTAATAAGTGACAACAGTAACATCACCATCAATAGTAATGTGACTAGTACTACTACTACCGCCAATGTAACTACAAACACTAGCACTAGTACTACCACTAGCACAACTTCAAATAGTAATGAATTGAAGAATATTGCTACAAGAATAGCCACATTGGTTAAGTTTCATTGGAATGTTTTTGGTGGTTATTACATTGATTATATCAAATCTCAACGATCAAAATTACAACAAGAACAAGACAATTCTACAATGTTACCAACCATGATGGAAGATGGTGATGACAGTAATGATGTTAGTTCGAAAAAGAAAAATGATGATAATAAAGCCAATAATACTAATCCAACATCTCATCGTGGTGGTGAAAATAATTCAAACATTGATAATACTACTTCAGCCCCATTAAGTATGTTATCATGATAGAATATAATACCACCACCACCAATTAAAAAAAAATAAAGAAATGATTTTTATTTTTCCTTACGTTTATTTTACGGTTTTTCTTTTTCTTTTCCTTTTTTTGTTAAATTAATTAATATTTAGGTTGATAGGTTTTTAAATTTCTTTTTTTTTTTCTTTATTATATATACTCATACATATATATATTAATATTATTTCACATTACATTATATTATAAATATTGCCTGTTGGAATCGTTTCTTCTGGTGGTTGGAAGGGTTTGTTAACTGTTTTGGGTTATTCTTTCCCTAGACCTTCTTGTTCTATATTGGTGTTCTCATTATGGTGGAATATCTTTCATGTAAATTTTCACATTGTTATTCGATTTCAATTCTAAGTACTACTAAGCTATGATATGAGGTTGGATTTGCGAAATTAAAAAATGTGTTTGATAAATCTCTTTGTCCACTGTCAAATTGTTCTTTTAAATAGTATTGAAATCAAACATCAACTAACATCAGTTATACTTCCTGGACTCCATGTGCTTTGGTCAAGAAGTGGAAATTCACATCAACAAAATTACAGATCTATAGTGAGCACGTGATCTGCAAAAGTGCTACCAAATAAAATTAAAACACAAGTTAAATTCTCTAGGTTCAGATTTGCTTTTTTCAATTTTTTTGTAATGGTACAGGATACAAATTAACCCTATCATTGGAAGTACTAAAGACAATATTGAATAAAAAACTCTGTGAAAACGAGAGGGGTTAAAATCAGGTGTAACAAAAGTTTAAAAAAAGGAACAATGAAATATGGTATGGACGAACATTTAAATCTCAACTCATTACTTATCAACATAGTCAAATTAAACTTACTCCTCCGGGGCATACCCATGTAACTAAACTTTGCTTGTTTTTTTGTTTTGGATATGTATTACGATTAAGGAAAATGATATGTTTTATCATCCCCCACTTCTTCCTCCTTTTCACCCTGTTCATCACTAAGTACTGTGTGGATTAACAAGACAACCCAAGACAAAGAAAAAAAAAGGAATAATCACCTGGTCAACTCAATAAAAGGGAGGAAGAGAAAACCTTGGAATAGGGGAATTGGGGAATGGGGGAAAGGGGAGAGATAGAGGCCGGAATCAATTATAATAATTATCGTATAACAAACATTATCAATTTAAGGGGGTTAATATGTAGAAGAGCAGTTTTATGTAATGTAATATTATGCAATTACAAAATATATCCCATAGAGGATTTGATCTTGATAAGAAGTCCATTACTAACTAATAACCAACCAAAATATACCCTGATGATATGATTGGGTAGATTTTACGTCATATGTAACATTACAACTGAATGATCACCTTGTTTTAAGGACATATTCTTTGTTTGAACCTTAAAAATTGCTAACAACAACAGTAACAACGAAAGAATCTTTTTATCCCCTTGATTCTACTAAACCACTTTAGTTGATAAACATGACTATCAATTAACTTGATAGTGTAAAACTAATCTTATTGATAAATGCAACCATGGTTTGATTGCTTAAAAGCAAGTGGCATTTCAAACTTCGTGCTGATGACAACTGGACAAGTATGATTTGCACACTGAGTTACTGTAACCTTGTACTTCAGAATCAACAGATTGATTATTTTACATGATAAGAACCAACTATGTTGATATTACGAGGTTACCAAACTCATGGACCCCGCAAAAGATAAAAATCTATGGCGGAAAATGATACCGCGGAAGTAGATGATCTCGCTCTAGTCACAACCACAACTGATAAAGAATAAAATGAAATTCCAAACGAGGGAGAAATACGAACAGAAAAAAAAATAACCCAAGAACAATTTATAAATCACACTCGTTTGTTTTATCAACTAATAGCAATCCCATTAAACCTTATCCCATAATCAAAATAAACCTTGAATAATGTTAGGAATAATATCATCAATTCTAAGATGGTCAATATCACCAGTAATATTTATTTATAATTTGATTCATTCAATAATTTCTCACACAATTATCATCCCATTAAAAATATTTTTCAAAATCTCGATATACATACCATTTTTGAAAATTCCTGTTATTATTCCCTTGGTGTATCTTTTAGAATTACATGAGATAAGAAGTACTGATTGGATTTTAGCCCAAATTGAATTATTCTCAATTACTACTTTACATTTTTTGATTGTTTGTATTTTTTTGGGTGGTATTGTTGGTACCATTGCGGGGATAAATATGAGTGCCATTTCAATTGTTCTATCGGGGGAACCAATTGTATCGACACCAGCTACTACTACTACCACCACCAGTATTGCTTCGGGTAAGCCAAGTATGAAAACTGCAGGTGTTGATAAGAGTAAATTAGAACAAGTGTGGGAGAAATCACTTGGAACTGGATTTAGCAACGAAAATGAAGGATTGGGGATTAAGAAGAAACTTGAAGAAGTAATCATTCCTGATATATTACCCAATATATCCAAATCAAGAATTCAATTGAAATTAAAGCAGCAACAGCAGCAACACCAACAAATACAAAAATTGAAAGAACAACAAGGAATAACTCTTCGAAATCCAGAATTTAACGACACGCAAAAACTTAGGAATGTCACAATTAATGAAGAGCTTGGTGGTGGTATCGATAATGATAACAACAAAATTAATGAAATTCATGATATAGATGATATTGAAAGCACAGGTATTGAAGTTGTTGGCTTGGAAGATGACGGTTATGCATACACAGGAGGATTGAGAAATCGTAATCAATATCAATATCCATCAAAACAAAAGATAACGGCCAGGGCATCTGGTCATGCATCATTAAATCTGCCACAGATAGTATCAGCAACCACAGGTAGGAAATCAAAAGACGTGAATGATGAAACGAGTACTGATTCCAAAACAGTAAAGTTTGCAGATGAGTTGGTACAAGATCAGCCAACTGGGACACTGCTGAGCAAGAGAAAGGCAGCATCAACAGTGATATTTGAAGAAGAACAAACAGAGATGGAACAAAGAAACCTACCAAGAGGTGTCAATATTCTACAAGAAAGTGAGGAAGTCAGTAGTACTGATGAAGGAGCGTTATCGAATATACCAGAGGAGACAGAAACGGAAACGGAAACGGAAACCGAGAATGAAACAGGAACAGGAACAGAAGAAATCGAAGAGCATATATTTACTCAAGGTGAAAGTGTAACAGAAGATACTCTGTTGTATTGAATTCAGTTGCCACGATATTTCTAAAAATGTAAAAGTGGCTTTTCATATTTTATTTAGAGGTTTTGATAATCAATTTATTGAATCGGTTGTACTCAACAAGTTCAAGCATATTTGTGTAAAATATCGCGCACGTGATGAGATTGTGACACATCTTCGAAACGACTCTCCTTTTTTTTTCTTTCCTTTCCTTTCCTGGGCGTCGTCGCACATTCTTTATCAATGTGTTTGAGATTAAATTTAACACGGAAATTAAACCTCTATTTAGATATTCATTTGAACAAGGACGACATTTTTCTTCTTTGTCGATTCTAAATTCTTTTTCTTATAATACTAGTTCCAGACATGTGTACTCAAATTAGTGTTAAGTTCAGATAAATCAAAACAATTTTGCAAATAAATAGAAAGGGAAAAGAACAAGCACTTGAAAAGGATTGGCAAGACGCAATCTTTAAATGGAATTGGAATGTTAAAAAACTTTAAATTAACACGAATCTATTAAGCTATATTTTTTTTTTTGCCGTCTCCTCCTCCTTACTCTTTACTCCTTGTTCTTGAAATTTCAATTTAATTAGTACCAGTTTATTAGCTACTTGTTAAATTTCACTCCTTACAGTGAATTTTTTGCTTTCTGACACACCAAGAGTTTAAAAATAAGTTACACTTTGATTCAAAGTTGTTTTCCATTTAAAATTATTACTTTCTCATTTGACTTTGTTAATTTTTCAATCAACCATCGAGGAGTGTGGAAGTGTGTGTATATTAAGTGTGTTTTCTCTAACATTCACAATATTATTTTGTTTTAGATTTTATTTTTTTTTGTCCTACAAATTCAATTTGCAGAAAGAGGTCCACTTCTTCAACATTTAATTATTATTTCAACACTGTTTTTATTACCCAACTTCTTCTAATCATCTTCATTTGAATTACACCCTCCTTTAGGTTGAGTTCATAAACTATTTTGTTATAGTTTTAGACTGTTCAAAGTTCAGTGTAATTTGCACCCTTATTTGGTTTGGTTTGGAATTTTCACTTTTTTCTTTGGAGTTGTTTGTGTACGTGTGTGTGGGTTTGGTGATATACACACACAATTAACAGGTATTCCAAATAGACAGTACTATGACAGACAATGTCGAGAATAAGGATTCAATGATTACGGCTTATACAAGGATTTCCCCTGATTCAAGTGATCTGCGCTTTATTAAAATTGTTAAGTTTCAACATCATGTAGATAAGACACCAACATCAATTCCATTCCCTTCACCATTACCAAATAACACTTCTGCTAGCAACCACATCAATCTAAAAACATCTGATGATAAAAAAGTACAATTGGGAAAGAAAATTATGCAACGATTGTATAATGTTGGGGTTTTATCTCGAGATGTGATCCAAAAATGTCGAGAGAGCTCATCTACAGTGTTCTCATCTGAATCTTCAGTAGTAGCATCATCTTCATCATCAACACAAAATAATTCAATACTACCAAACTCAAATAATGGATCTGAAAATGGAGATGATCATTCACTTCTTTCATCACCAACATCCCCAACTTCGACATCGAGTGGTATGTCCACATCAAATTCAATATTATCGAAAACAAGTGAAACTTCAAGTTCACCGCCTGGAAATGGCAAAAAGAAAAGAGGAAGAAAACGCAAATTATCACTGGATGATAAACAGATACAGATTGACAATTATAAGATCTACAATTGTAAAATTAAATTGAACATGTCTCATAACGATGAAAAGTTTGATGTTCGTTTACAGTTTGTGTATAAAACAAAACCAAAAGTGACCACTACTCATCACCATAACCACCCCAAAAACAACAGCAAAGACAGTAATTATATTAATAGTGGTAACTACGCTAGAAATGGATCTCAAAACCACAATGGAAACGGTGTCAGTTCCAGGGATACCAACTCTAGTTTCAGTAGTAACAACAACACATCTCCCAATGGACTTGCTAAATTACTTAACCCATCCCCAACAACAGAGACTTCAAATTTGAGAAATGGGAAAACAAATCACAGTATAGCTGCAACTGGATCAATAATACCACTTGAAGAAGAGGAGGCACCAAACATGTATATTACATATGACGAGTTGATTAATTATTTACGAGACAAGATATTTTTCAAGGAAAATAAGAAAAATCTTCGTGGTATCGAAGTTAAAATAAACTATTTATTACATTTATGTACATTCAAATGTCTGATCAATGAAACCGAGATTGATATTTAAGTGATTAAAGGACAAATATGCAAACATGATTTATTATTTTCCTTGACAAAAGATGTTACACAACCATGGGCGGTGTTTTGTATTTGAGATAAAGTGTCAGTGTCAGTGCTGGTGTGAATGTGAGTGTTTAAGTATATAACAGTGAAAACGGTCGGTCTATTCTTTTTTATTTCTTTAATTTAATTTATTTATAGTCAATTTTATTTAATAATTATTTAGTATTCATCTTGGCTGTAAAATGTTTTGGGTGTACTTTACGTACATTATAAGAAACAACCTTTTACAACATCCAGCGAGAGTTCAGACAAGACATAGTTTTACTTTCTTTTGTTGCAATTCCTTTTGCAAACGTTAAACTTTCAAATTGAATCTATGCTTCCTGTATTATTATAAGTTAGTTGTACTAAATTGTATGGTGACCACTTAGCCACTTTCTGGCAAATTTCTACAAGCAAAAAAAAAGAGCAAACAACGAATAGAACTTTTATTTTAATACAAAACAAGACTACGACATAAAAGAATTTCCTTTATAATTTATAATGTCCAGGACTAGGTGGTCTTTCACCAGTTTCCCAAACCACAGGATTCTCACCCAATTCAAATTCAATGGCGCCTCCATTTTTCCCAAATAACGTATTATGATCAACCCAATTTTTATTCCATTTTTTGCCATTAATCTTTAATGATTGAACATAAATATTCTTTTCTGATAAATTATTAGCTTTTACTTTGAATTGAGCACCATTTTCCAAATTAATTGTCAAACTTGATACAAATGGAGATGTGATCAAGTAAGTAGTGGTAGCAGGAATAGGGTAAATTCCCATCATGGCAAATATTACCCATGACTGCATTGATCCAGCATCAGAATTACCTGGCAATCCACTTTCTCCTGTCTTGAAATATGTGTTCATGATATATCTGACCAATTCCACTGATCGATATTGTTGATTGATAAAATTATACAAATAAGGAGTAGCAAAACTAGGTTCATTCCCCACATCAACAATTTTTTCATGTCCATGTAATAAATACATATCATCTAATCGTTGAATAACCAATGATGCATCGTTATCTTTGTCGTTATTATTATGATTAATAAATTCAATCAATGTTTCCATATCATAAAGCATTGACCAACCATATTCAATTGGTTTAGCTTCGTATTCATCGTTACCCCAATAACATCCATAACAATTTAAAGGATCATAGCTGGTATAATTAAATGAACCGTCAGCATTTTTTGGTTGGAGAAATCCAGTATAATGATAATGGTTTGTTGAGGCTTCGAAATTCCAAATGTTTTGCCAATTGGCCGAACGCTTCAAGTATTTATCGTGATCATCTGAAGAACCAAAATCTTTAGCCAAAACTGAAACTGCATAATCATCATATGCGTATTCAACAGTTCTACTAACAGAACGTGTATAGTTTCGAGTGATATATCCATATTTCAACCAGTCTGGTAAGGCACCACGACCTTGCTTGGAGGAATCAGTTGGTGAATACAGGTCATACCAGTATGGTGGAGCAACTTCAGCATTTTTAACCATTGATGCATAAGCTAATTTCCAATCAACATTGTTTGCCACGTTCTTCACATAAGCATCAGCAATGACAATATCAGAATTGGTACCACCTTGAACACGACCATTCTGATTTGCTGAACGGGCATCTGGAGCATATCCATCGTTTTTGTAAGTGTTAGCAAGTGATTGCACAATCTCAGCACCTCTTGTTGGGTTAATTATATTGATTAATGGATTTAATGTTCTGAATGTATCCCAAATAGTAAAGAAATCATCATAATAAACAATATTGTCCTGATTATCCCAATTTGGATTTTCGCCAGTTCGGTTAGATGGTAACAAATGAATCCCATACAAATTGGTGTAAAATTGATCAACAACAGTTTGATTGTCATGTTGAATTTCAAATTTCTGGAAAACTTCATTTTTCCATTGTTGTTGATTCTGTTGAACCATTGAATCGAAATCAAAATTTTTGTCTTCAATATTTGCACAAGCTTTATCAGTGGAGATAAATGATATCCCAACACGACTAATAAGTTCATTATTTTTCAAATCTTGTTTATTGAATTGGAAACTTAACCCCATTGAATCATCACCTTTGCTTGAATTGGCTTGGTTGGAGTTGTAAGAAATTTCTCCATTAGCAAAACTGGTAACTTGAGTAAAATCAGCATTAAATTCACCACAGAAGTAAATTGTCCAATCAGATTGATCACCCCAACCACCTTTAATGGTAGTTTTACCAATATATCCATTGTTGTTTTTCGTTTTAATGGAACCTTTAACAAAATGTTGTGTCCATTGTGGTTGTTTAGGTGCTGATAAATGATGTGATGCGTTAACCAATACATTAGCTTTATCACCAGAATGGAAATTATACTTGAATAATCCACTTCTTTCACCAGATGTGAACTCGATGTCAATGTTTGGAGTATTAACAAAATATTGTCCAATGGTAGCACTATCTTTCTTAGTTCTATTTAATGATAATTCTTGATCACCAGCCAAAGTTTCATCGGTATAAGGTAGTTGACAAACCACACCATATTGAGGAGCACCTCCAGTTCCACTCTCGTGCATCATAGAAATCCCCGTGATTACACCATTAGGAGCATATCCAGAATAAGAATCACCGAAACCAGGATCATTAACGTCAACTCCCACTTTGGCCATTCCAAAAGGTTGGGTTATACCGGGGAACATGTGACCATTTTTATCTGTACCGTAAAACAAGTCTACGTTTTTGAAGACGTCATTGGAACTATCACCAGCATTGTCTTTTTTGTGAAGTGATAGATAGGAGTACAAATTTTTGATTGCAACTGATTCAACAACTAGCAAATAATTCGATATGAGAAAGATAATTGTGAGAATGAAATTCATGTTCAAGTTAAAAGTAGTTTTGAAAAGGGTATAAAAAGTAATGAAATTGTTATTTGTTACTTGAAGGAAACAGAGTCTTCTAAAAATTCAAGGTTGAGTCAGATATACGCGGATATATATATATATATATATCGATGAACATGTTGATCATCGTCTCAATTAAGCCCCAGGATGATGTGACTTTACTTATCCATTCATAAATGTTGTGAATAACATTTATTTTAGGTATAATCAGCCACCCCTCCCCTTAATGAATGAGCAAATATAAACAAAAACAGAACGTGGTAATAGTTATAACTTGAAACATATTTCTATATATAATTTAGATAAATATTAGAAAAGGAACGTGTATACAAAGTATTAAGGTTTAATTTGACGTCTCTCGGCGGCTTTTGGATGAAATTGATAACGAAACAATTCTCCAGGTGTTTCCTTTTATTTTATTTTAGGTTTTTACACCTAAAAAAAGTAATTGATGCCGAATATTAATGGTAATAAATCACACAACAACAATAACAACAATCACAAAAACCCATATATGCATGAACTATTTCCTTGTTATGTGAAAAAAATTGTGGATACTCCATATCATTTCATACCAATTTGTTACTTTTTTTATTTGAGGGTACGAACCCGCCCATGTGGTTGAATTTGTGACTTCTTAGCCATAAAGAATGTTCCTTCAATTAGAATTATGCATTGTTTCTAAAAGAAAAAGAATTTGACAAGACGCGATGAAGAGTAGAAGTACCATTTACTAAATTTAAGACCCGATCAAAATAAATATATATCAATACTGTCTGGCTGATAATGATAATCAGTTCTAGATAAAAAAACTTCAGGCTTCATCTTTGAAAGACGAAGGGGAACGGCAACGATTGTAGAATTTATTTGAGGTTAAACGATATCGCCGGGGTGTTGCCATTTCAAAAAATTCCCAAATTGTTCTAGACTTTGTCATAAAACAGAATGCTATAATAATATAAACAAAGAGAACGAAATATCAAAAAATAGAAAACAAAACAAAAAAAGAAGTCAATAATAATGATGATACTGATAATGCGGCTGCAGAAAAACGGGAATGGACAAAAGAAAAGTAGAAAAAAGTCCCCTGCAACTAAATTAAATTAAATGCATTACTTGGCCCAAGAGTGACATATTATATTCTATTAGAGCAAAATGATAGGGAACCAATTATTGTTTATTTGTTGATACTTCCTAAATTAACACACTCTCTTTTTGTATAAATTATTTTTAGTCACTCGATGTCATCCTAAAATTTTCAGCAACGCAAACCAAGCCTGTCAAAAATAAAAGACTATTTTTAACAATCATTGAGATATTGGCTTAAAAAAATGAGTTTAGCACAGGATGAATAAAACAATGAAAAGCTATTTGGTAGCACGTGTGTTCAATAGAGTAAATTACTAGCAAGTTGTACATTGATGAAAGGGTTTGGAGTTTATCAATTCATAATAATGATGATAGTAACAGTTTAATAGAGTCCATGCATGTGTCTAGTACTATTGGAATAATGTCTTCAATTAAAGTTCGATTGTTTAAGTTAGTTTCTAACAGGTCCAAATTAACAAGTATTTTCTTTTCCTTCAGCCATTACCAGTTGAGCCACAGACATTGAACCGACTCATCCTCACCCAATAAATTAGTATGTGCAAATATTATTTGGTTTGAGGGTTTTATCATTTGAGGCTTATAGTCAACGTGGTGAATATATGAACCAATATTTGAACTGAATCACATCATCATTGCGGTAAAATATTTGATTTGCAGTAACATTGTTCAACTTTTATTTTGTGGTTTTCAAAAATACAATAGTGAGGGATAATAAAAGAGCAATTAAACAAGTGTACTTAGATTATTTCCCTTTCACAAATGTGTTTCAATACATGGCAACGGTTTGGATCAAATGAAATTTTAATTAAAATTTTGATAGAAAAGATAATCCGAATCATTGTGCAAAAAAATTTGGGAACCTTTTTTTTTTTTCACAAGGGAGAGTTCACGTGGGTGCTTTAGAAGATTCAAAGTTTTGATAACTCAATTAGCCGAAACATGTGCTAAAGAAAACTTAAATCTATTGATTTCTATAGGTTGCCTCTCACTTCTCAATTTTGACTTCTAAGTTACTGCATAAATCACTTTTCTTGGTGTTTGGAATCCTCTAATAATTCACACAATTTGCAATCTAGGGAATATAATATTTTAGCATGCACGTGGTAAGCTATACAATTAGCAGACTACATGAACATTATCTTATAAATGCAAACAAGATAAATAACAAGAAAATATG
>OKKB01000330.1_pt1 | contig 14455 bp, 5 predicted proteins | sample 1613931 | NCBI WGS metagenome assembly OKKB01 (sample SAMN04436893, study PRJEB24849) | human gut metagenome | biome: human gut; feature: NICU; material: stool | host: Homo sapiens | place: USA: Saint Louis, MO | collected 2012-02-08
ATCAATTAGAGATTAAAACTATACATTTTACAATAAACCAAAGCTATACATATATATATATAAAATAACTAGACTTCTTCCCACAAATGAGTTCAGGATCAATTGCAACTACAACAATACCCAGTACACCAATGTCTATTGAATCAATAGAAGATCATCAATATCATAATTCTTTTTTAGCCATGGTTGAAAGAAATCAAATACCGTTATCTAGAAATCTATTAATAATTTTATATTTATCACATTTATTATTACAAAATAACAATACAACTATTACTCCTTATACATCCAAATTTATACACATTCAAAATTGTGTTGGTATTGATGAATTCACTGGGAAATCAATATATGATATTGATATTAATGATACATATTTTGTGATTCATTCATTAGTCATTGTTACATTTCTTCGTTCATTCTTGATGAAATGGTGTTTTGAACCATTTGCATCGAAATTTTGTCATATTCATTCGAAAAAAGCCAAAACTAGATTTGCTGAACAAAGTTGGTCATTTGTTTATTATTCAATTTCATTTATATTTGGCGTGGTATTATATTGGGATAGTCCTTATTATAATAATTTAGATCAAGTTTATATCAATTGGCCAAATCATTACATGTCATGGGAATTTAAAACTTATTATTTAGTAAGTATGGGATTTTGGCTACAACAAATTTTTGTTTTAAATGTTGAAAAACCAAGAAAAGATCATTATCAAATGTTTAGTCATCATATCATTACTTGTTTATTGATTATTGGTTCATATTATTATTATTATTTCCGTATTGGTCATTTAATATTGATGATTATGGATTCAGTAGACATTTTTTTGGCAGCAGCAAAAATGTTAAAATACGCTGGGTTTAGTAATGCATGTGATGCCATGTTTCTTTTATTTTTAGTCAGTTGGATTGTATTAAGACATGGAGTATATAATTATATCTTTTATCATGCTTGGTATAAATCAGTTGATTTAATGAAAAATGGACAATGTGTTGAAGGATTGATGCAAAAAAGATGTTGGACTCCAGTTGTTATTGATACATTTTTGGGTTTACTCGGAGGATTACAAATTATAACTTGTATTTGGATGTATTTGATATTAAAAGTTGCTTATAAAGTTGTTACTGGATCAGGTGCTGAAGATGTTCGAAGTGATGAAGATGACACTGATATTGAGTTGGAAGAAGAAGAAAAAGAAGAAGAAGAAGAGGAGGAGGAAGTAGGACAACCAATATTTGTGGAAAAAAAGGAAGAAGTTGTATTAGAAATTGAAGAAGATAAATACTCTTTTGAAAGAGATTCATTTAGTTCATCATCAGAATCAACTTTGGACGAGAAAAAGGATATTAGGAAACGAAAAGTATAAATTTGGAAACAACATTGGGTTGTGTTGAGTTGTGTTGAGTTGAGTTTCCAGTTTCCATTTATAGAGAAGGGACATTAAAAAGTGGCACATACAGTTTTTTTTTTTTTGTATGTGTTTCACTTTTTTAAACAAAGATTATTACTATTATTATTATTATGTACATTAGATATGATTGTTAATTTTGTTATATATACATTATGTGTTTATATGTAGTATGTGATAGGGATAGATAGATAGATAGATAGATGTTGTTAATTAGGAGGGGCAAGCAGGATGATAATTATCAATCAATCAGTCGGGGGGGGAAGAGGGGGTCAAATTTCCTAGATCTTAAAACTTTTGGTAGCGTCATAACGCGTCTAATTTGAGTTTTTTTCTTCTGTGTGTGTTCATAGTTAGTTTAGTTTAGTTTAGTTGTAGTGTACGCTTTTACAGAAACAACACAACCAAAAGAAAAAAAAATGTAAACAAAAAGACAAGAAAGAAAAATTTCCTTTTTGATTTGATTTGCTTTCCTCCTTTCAATACATTATTTATTCATTATACTAATAATAATATACTAGTAATAATATACTAGTAATACTATTACTAAAAAAAAAGAAGAGAGAGAAAGAGGAAGAACAAACAATAGCAAGTTTTATCTGTGTCAAAAATAAATCGTTCCCCATAACTGTCCTTCAAGCCTGTTTATACTTAATCCTTCTCATAAAAATCAATTAACAAATTCATTGTGAAACAACTTAGCCGCATTTGATTCCTATGTTATGTCTTACCCGAATAGTTTAGGATCACCAGCAACCGTTACATCAACATCAGTTCCAACTGCAAAACAATCATCTATCTCGGTAGCGGTTAGAGTACGACCATTCACTGAAGCCGAATCAAACAGATTAGTTAAAATCGATAATGACGATGTATTTTTAGGCGACGGGTGTCTCACCAGTGATAATAACAACAATAACAATAACAGTAATAGTAATGGCAATGGTAATGGTAATGGATCTAGTGCAGCAAACAGCAGTGGTGCTAGTACCTCAAGGCGAGCCATATTCAATACATTAGGTGGGCTTCGTAAGATCATTAATGTTGTTGATGATCGAATGTTGATATTTGATCCACCAGAAACCAACCCATTAACGAAAATGCAACGTAACGCATTCCCCAACAGTTTTAAAGGGTCAAGAATACGTGAACATCGATTTGTATTCGATCGATTATTTGATGAAGATTGTACCCAAGATCAAGTGTATCGCAACACTACTCAACCATTATTGGATTCAGTATTGGATGGATATAATGCCACTGTATTTGCTTATGGTGCCACTGGATGTGGTAAAACTCATACTATACTGGGGACACCAGAAGATCCTGGAGTTATATTTTTAACCATGAAAGAATTATATAATCGAATTGAAGAATTAAAAGATACAAAAATTATTGATGTTAGTTTATCGTATCTTGAAATTTATAATGAAACTATACGTGATTTATTGAATCCCATGACTCAATGCAAAAATTTAGTAATACGAGAAGATGCCAATAATAAAATATCTGTATCCAATTTATCTCGACATCGACCTAATTCTGTTGAAGAAGTTATGCAATTGATTTTAGAAGGTAATAAAAATCGAACTTGTTCACCAACAGAAGCAAATGCTACATCTAGTCGATCTCATGCCGTTTTACAAATTAATGTCATACAAAAAGATCGAACTGGTGATATCACCGAGGAACACACTTTTGCTACTTTATCTATTATAGATTTGGCTGGTAGTGAACGAGCTGCGGCCACGAAAAACCGTGGCGCACGATTAAATGAAGGAGCCAATATTAACAAGTCATTATTAGCATTGGGTAATTGTATTAATGCCTTGTGTGATCCACGAAGAAGAAACCATGTCCCTTATAGAGATTCCAAATTGACACGATTATTGAAATTTTCATTGGGTGGGAATTGTAAAACAGTCATGATTGTATGTGTATCACCTTCTTCACAACATTATGATGAGACTTTAAATACCTTGAAATATGCTGATCGAGCTAAAGAGATTAAAACAAAATTAATCAGAAATCAACATAATTTGGATCGTCATGTTGGGTCTTATTTGAAAATGATTACTGAACAAAAGCAAGAAATTGAAGAATTACGAGCTCGAGAATCTAAAATGGTGGAATCAACAATCAATAAACGCAAAGATTTAGAATCCAAAGTTTTCAAAATTTTATTTGAAAGTCTTGAATCAACTCGTAAAGCCATTGCTAAACAAAATCAGGAGAAATGGAAAAAATATTTCATATTGGCGAAAAGAAAATTATTATTATCACAAAAGATTGAGACTGAATTGGTATTAGAACAACGAGATGATATTGATATAAATTCATTACTGATAGCATCGGGTAATGAATCAGAATCAGTTTTCAAAATCTATGATTTATGTGAACAATTAATTCTGAAAATTGAATATCAATTACCTCAATTAGAATCACAATATAGTCAACCAACAGATTTGGATTATATATTGGAAGATTCAGCCATGCAAACATTGAAAAGATTACAAGATGAAGAAGGATGGACTGAACATCATAGTGCTATATATCGTCAATCAATTCAGTCTATGAAACGTGAAGTTCATACCGATTTGTTATTGTATTCATCGATATTGTATGATAATTTGATTCATGATTTAAGTATATTTTTCTATATTCCTCGAGAAATTGGTAATTTCATTAATAATATTTCCAATCCAACATCATTGAATGAAGCTAATCAAGAATTATTATATAATATGACACTTGGTTTAGAAAATTTACTTAATGGTGAATTTGATAGTGCAATGGAACAATATGCCATGGATTATATGAAGAATAAAGTTGAATCAGAAAATCAAAATCAAACCCAAAACCAAAACCAAAACCAAAACCAAGTCAATAGTTATAATCCGGATGAAAGTATGATGTCTATAGATAATGATATTATCCCAATTAAAAAACAACGGATTCTTTCACCACCACGACAATTGAAAAAACCGAAAAAATCAACTCAAATACCACCAATAACCAGGATAAATAATATTAATAGTGGCGGTAGTGGTGGTAATGGTAATTCTAAACTCAAAAAACCAAGTCATTGGGGTGATCGTGACAAGAGTGATTTGATGTATGATACAAGTATGGAAGAAAATTCATTAATCACATCAGAAATCAATTTTGATGAACCAGATGGAGGAGGAACTCCCGTAGCAAGATCATCTCCACCACCACCACTACCACCTTTAGTATCTTCAAACAAACCACCTAATGTTCATAATATTTTGGCCGATGTCAATGAATTAGATCTACCTTTTAATCCAACAATAGAATCTCTGCCCACTCAAGTTCCAACTTCGAAATTAATTCCGCCAACAGGAACAGCAACAATAACAGACAGAGATGATATTGATAATAGTAATATCAATATCAATGGCAATGGCAATGGCAATGGCAATGCAAATAATTTTACAAATAAAAGATTATTGACTGATCTTAAACGAAGTCGATCACTGCTGTTAATGCTGAATAAAAAAATAATGATGAATTTTACTGATTCAAAATTACCATTACTTAATAAACAAGCTGCATCAAAAATAAGTAATGATAATTAATCGAAATCAAAGTCAAAAAGTCAAAGTTAAGCTTTCTTATATTATAGTTGATCGATTTATAATAGGAAATTATAGAGTATAAAATAAGAAATTTTCTGGAAATTAAAATTAAAACTAAAATTAAAATTATTTCTTTCTCCAAATAAACAAAAAAAAAAAACGTACATAAATTTGTCATACATAAAATAAGACCCGTATCAATTGACAAGGACGTGGTGGGGTGAAGCACTTACCATCTACGGTCATCTCTTCTATCATCTCTTCTGTCACCTCCAAAACGGTCATCTGGTCTACCGCCACCAAAACGGTCATCTGGTCTGCCACCGCCGAAACCACCTTCGTGTCTTCTATCGTCTGGTCTGCCACCACCGTAACCACCACCATAACCGTCATCTCTTCTATCATTGTAACCACCACCGTAATTATCATTTCTTCTATCGCCTTCATAACGATCATCTGGTCTACCACCACCAAAACCACCTTCATGTCTTCCGCCTTCGTGTTTACCACTACCACCATATTGTTGCTCGTGTTTTTTATGTTCTTTACGGTCTTCATAAGCATCTTCTAGTTTATTGGCACCAATGGCACCCCCAATGGCACCTAATACAGTACCCAAAGTACCATGTTGTGCCTTTTCACCTAATTTGTGACCACCATAACCACCAGCAACACCACCGGCGACAGTAGATAATAACCCTCTGTCTTGTTGTTCATCATTTGATGATGATGATCCTTGATTCGAGGATCTTTTTGGATCATAATTGGATTGATCACCAGATGAATAAAAATCGTTAGCTGACATGGCTTTTATTGTTTTAATATTGATTCAATTGAGTAAAAAATAAAGAAAGAAAGAAAGAAAGGAAATTTTGGTTTGGGAAAAATTGAAATTGAGTTAGAGAGAGAAAGAGAGGAAGAGAGGAGATAAGTGGAGTATTTATATATTTTTAGATTTTTCTTTCACCCACCCCCTTGAAAAAAAAAGAAAACGAAAAATAAATGCTGAGCTGGTTCAATTCGTTTCAATTGCTTAATTCAGTTGATTAATACTTTCTTAAATTGAAAACCTGAAATTTCTATGCAAGTTATAGTGACTTACGTAATAGAAATTCCACGTTGGTATTTCTTTCTTTCTTTCTTTTCAAGCTTTTAATTTTCCAACTCCCTATAATTAATTTGTTACACAAAATTAGGATTAACGAGGAGAATAAAAAAAAGGAACAAGTAGAACCGAAACAAGAGCCAACTACCCAACGAACCACAGCACCACCCAAAAAAAAAAACAAAAGGCCTGATCAAAAAGGGGGCGAAGGTTTTTAGACGGAAGAAAGAAAGAAACAACAACAACAAAACACCACCACCCCTTCCTAAAATGGAAATTAAAATCGACAACAATAGTGTTCCTCAAGTTTATTACTGTCCACTGTTAAAACCATCATGGTAGTTATTCTTATGCTGGCAATTTAAACTTTATCATCAATCAACAAACCCAACCCCCTACAACTGTGGCAATTTCGTATTGTAAAAAAAGAACAAGTATGAAATCTCTGTTTTTCAGGGCTTTTCATTCACGGTGTTTTTTTTTTTTTCAAGCTAAGCCTCACGGACAATAATAATTCAACGTGACTAAACTACCAGAAACTGCAAATTCAAGCTAAGTTAAAACATGCACAAGCATACATACATATAGCCTTTCATATAAATTTGATTGTATTTTTTTTTTAATTGCCGAAAGTACTATACAGCCTGAAAACATCCTGGTTCAGTAGAAACCATATCACGCAGTCGCATAAAAAATGAATCGATATAGTAGTTGTTGTTGTTGATGTTGTTGTTGTTGTTGCAATGTCATCATTTTTTCTTTTTCTGTGCCTCTCTGCCCAATTGATTAAATAATTACTTTCTTTACAAAACTGATCCCCCACATAATTTCCAATTGATGATATTACTACTACTCCTTCCTTGCTATTGAATCGCTAATACACGGTTGTTGCTAAAAGTGCAATTACGTAGTTCAGGTCACGTGTTCTTGCTCATAGTTTTCACACTATTGTTGATGAGTTTTTGTGTGCTGTTGCTGTATCGGGCCGACAATAACAAAGAGAAGTGGTGGTCGTGTACCTTGGCAACAAATTCTTTGAGTTGCAATAACAACAACAGTAGCAGCAGCAGCAGCAGCTCACTACCTACCACACTGTTCGACAAGTACTAGTCGTGCTTGATTTTCAAAGATCAGATCTTGGAAAGGACACGTAACAGAAATTTTCTTTTTTTTTTTTTTAATTTTTTTTTTTGCGCGTAACTAAGTAACTCTGGTAAAATGTTCCTTTTAACGTGTTGAATAAAATTTCTATTATCAATTCTCAATTCAATTCAAAGCGATATTTGTATTGAAAGAGATATTATATAGATATATTCAATATTGCACACACAACTCAAAAAAAAAAAAAAATTATTAAATATACTATAATATATAATGTGTGAAACTAACTAACAAAAACTATCTCAAATTCTCTTTCAACTCTATCCCCTTCTTTCTCTCTCTTTCATTAATTGATTTATTGATTTATTTATTTATGCCTTTTTAGGATTTTACATGATAACACAATCTTTTTCTTGAGCAAGAGATCCTGAATTAGTTGTAGAAGTTCCATCTTCATTATGAATTACTGGAGGTTTCTTTTTCCATTGTTTTTGAATGGTTTTAACCAATTCTTTATCAGTTAATCGTTTCAAAGATTTTTCATCACCATTTTCAGCAGCTTTTTTATACCATGATTGAGCTTCATTAATATTTTTAATACATCCAATCCCTTTTTCATAAAAATTTGCTAAAGCAAATTGAGCTTTTGGTAAATTACAATTGGCAGCACGTTTAGCCCATTCAAATGCTTCATTATCATCTTTAGGTAAATATGGTTCACTACCAACTAAATACCAAGCACACATTGCCAACATTGAATTTGGATCACCTCCTAATGCTGCTTGAGTATAATAATGAATTGATAAATTAGAATCTTGAGGAACAATTTCTCCAATTTCATAATGATGACCCAAAATGGCGGCTGATTGTAAATGACCTAATGCTGCTGCTTGAGCAAATAATTCTAATCCATATTTTTTATCAATCAAGACAATATCTTCAAATCCATTATAATATAATTTACCCAATTCATAAGGTGCAGCAGCAGTTAATTCAGTGGCAACATTAGCAGCCCTAGTTAACCATTTAATACCCATTTTTTTCGTATTCATATCATTTGCAGGTAAACCCATTCTACCATAAAATGAATAAACTCCCAATTTATACATGGCAGCAGGATGATTTCTTGATGCGGCAATTTTTAAAAATTCAACCGCTTTTCTAGAATCTCTACCAGTTCCTAATCCTTCTTCATAACAAAATGAAGTTCTAAAAGCACTTTCAACATGTCCATGTTTCGCAGCTGATTGAAATAATATAAATGCTTCCTTATTGTCAATTTTATCTAAAGCTCCTGAACTATACGCATCAGCTAATAAATATTGGGCTTCAACATAACCTTTATCAGAAAGTCGTTTCAAATATTTGACAGCTTCTTTTAATAATGCCTTTTTCAATTTCTTTTCATTACCTTCCAATTCAATATTATTGAAATCTATAGATTTACTCTTGGTATGTTTATCTTTAGTTCCATTAGTAGTAGTAGTAGTAGTATTATCCAATGGACCTTTTCTTGGTGAATTTTCAATTGATCTGGTAAATGGAGAATTAGTTCCATTTTGTGAACCAGAAGATTGTGAAGAAGATGTAGCATTATTAATCCCTGCTATATTACCATTTTGACTTCCGTTGCCATTACCATTGCCATTATTGACCATATTTTGTAATTCTGATTCTAATAATAATGCTGTTTGTAACATATATTGAGCATATTGAAATAAAACGTTAGGATCGGTAGATTTTTTAGCATTTTTCCGATACAATTCCAATGTTTTAATTCTAGGTAATAAATGACTGGAATTTGCTCCCAAATACAGTTGAATCATATTTTGATTGAAATCAATCATTGAAGCATTATCACTACGATCATAGAAAAATGATGATGTTGAAGATACCGATCGATTATGACCAAATTTATTACCAGTATGAACCGCCAAATTGTTTTCCGATTGAGAATGATAAATATCAGCTTGATTCAAATTCAAATTGGTTACTGAAGATGTAGCTGATAACGGCACTGATGGTGGAGAAATCACAATACTTTCTTTAGAGGCAAATACTGGAGGTGGACTAGGAGCATCATAAACTGGATATGGAGCATCAACTGGTGGAGACTTGACTGGAGTTGCATTTAATGTTGGTGAAGCCTTGAATTGATCTTGTTGATAAAGATTGTTTGAGCCCATAGGTGAATATGGAGAATTTGAATAACCGTCAGATGCATATTTTATAGATGGCGAGAATTGTTGTTGATTTTGGTGCTGTTGTTGCTGTTGTTGTTGGATTTGTTGAAACAGTCTTTGTGACGACAGCAGATTATTCAGACGTTGATTTGGTGGTCTTGGAGATATTGGTCTCTGCAGTTGAATATTCTGTTGATTAAATTGTGCTTGATCACGCGGTGATATAGATTGTAGTGGCACATTGGATCCCGGTGGTTGTTGTGGCGGCATATTGACACTTTGATTGACAATATTCCCACTACCGTAATTTTTATTCTGGTTAGGTGGTAAATGTAAATCCTCCAACCCTGAAGTCACTTCTGTCATACTTGGAGGATTAGATGAAGATGATTCACTTGGACCAATATCCTGAGTCGGATAAGGAGCAGTGTTGCTCACGTGACGATAAGGATGATCACCCATAATATGTAATTATACCTACCTATGGGAAGTAAACGAGGTGGGGGCGGGGGATAAATGAAGAGTAATATCAGGTTCAGGGTGATATTACTTTAATGACAATGGTATGCTGAATGGAAGAAGGTTGATATAATGTATATATATATATATCAAACTGTGCAACTGTTGGACAAAAAAAAAAGGGGAAATAGAAAGTGGGTGGAAATGAATGTGGTGAAACGAAGGTTGCAGTTGTAGTAATAATTTAATGTAGACAGGTTGGTTTCTTTAAAGGGAATAGTTTATCCACCTGTCGTATTAATCTATAATGTAGAGAGTAGGAGGGAGTGGGGGGGAGGGAGGAAGGAAGTGTTGGTAGTTGATGGTGGATGGAAGAACAACGAATTTCAAAGATTGAAAGGGAAAAACGGGAAAAAAAAAAAAAAAAATTTAATTAAAAAAGAAAATTTCGAAACCTTCAAAAAAAAATTCTTTCCTCCTTTCTGTGTAAAAGAAGTGTAGTGAGTGTAGTGTATGTAGTGAGTGTAGTGTGAATTGGTTGTGGGCGGGTGTGTGTGTGTGTGTTTAAAACTTTAATTAAAAATTATTAATGGAATGAAAAATATTTTTTTTTTTCCTCTGCCTTTCTTCCTTCGTTTGATTGATTGATTCTGGGCTAAAAATTTATTAGTGTTTTAGTGTATTGGGTGTTAATATTCGTGTTTGCTTTTTCTCTTTTCTTTTTTTCCTCTTTTCTTCTTTGACCGTTTGATTGCAATAAAATGTCGCTTTAGTTTATTAGTATTCAATTTTCCAGTATTTCTTTAAAGCTTGGTGTATTGTTTTGAAAACTTTGTTATGTCGGCCACAAATCACACAATTAATGAATTAAGTAATTAACTAACTAAACTGCTAACAAAAAAAAAAATGAATGTAGTAAAATGGTAACAAATGTCGTCTCGAAAGAAAAAAAGGTTACTTGAATGCTTCGTTTCGTCTTTTGTTTTGTACCACAAACTTTGAAGACAAATTTATTTCTTTCTCTTTAAAACAACAAAACTGTCCGTCTAAATTGATTTTGCAAGTAAATTCCTTCTTTTTCTTAACAAATTATGTTTATGTGATTATTAATGGGGAATTGAATGCCAATCTAATGAACTGAATCTCTATCTCTAATTCTATGAGGGTGTCTAATCTATATGTCTAAGGGATCTAAAAGTGATTCTGATTCAATAATCAATAATCAATAATGAAAAAAGTGATATATGAAACCACCAATAAAGTCTGGGGAACGAAAACAATGGATTGAAAATATTTCTTTGATGTTTAAAAAAAGAAAAAGTCAATAATATTCAACTTGTTTTATGAGTTGAATATTGTGGAATGTATCCGGAATGTTCAAGTTTTGGGTATATGTTGTCACTTCCAACTAGTGTTCTTCTATATCGTCTAATGATGATGATTGGGGAGGGAGGAGAATACAATGGATGGATGGAGGAGTTTTCTCTTCTATTAAAACTATCGTAATTATAACGGGTTATAAAGCCTCCAAAGAGTGATTGTTTTCTTTTTTACCAATTAAGTAAGGAGAATGAACTAATTCTGAAAAAATCTAGTAGATGTGAGTTGGATTAAATTGCAAAAAAAAAAAGTAAATGGAAGTCGTTGAAATAAAAAATTAACAATTATATTTTAAGTGAAATTTGTTTTTTTTTTGATTGCTGTTTCTTTCTTTATAGTGTTACTCTGATAACTTTCTGTCTATGCAATCTTGATCAAACGAAAAGGCGGATTTATTTGGTGATAGGTAGTAAGTAGTATATTAGAAAAAAATATTATATATTTATATGTAAAGTAAAAGGAGGCGGTGACAAATTACTGCAAAGCTGGTAAGTAAATATATATATAATTTGTAATATGTGTGTCATAGGCCTGACAGGGCATAAGTCCTTTAGGCATGTGTATTTGGGGAAAAAGCGGATAGTCGTATGAAGAGTAAAAGTATAGAACTACGTAAGTAGAGGTGGCGAGCACCCATATTTATAGTATGGTAAGGTGGATGTGCGAGCACGTCATCGCAATAGTAGTGTGTTAACCGAGAATGGTATAACTAGTAACGTTCCTATGACAATGTGTTATAATGTGTATGTGCACACTTCCAAATTAATGTTGTATTGTAGTACTTTTTGGCCTAGATTTGCGCTTGTTTTGCAGTAAAACTGTGGGTACAAGGCTATAGCTGGTACTGTTGGTGGTGATGATTATCAGTTGGATTGCTATTAATGATTACACAACTATACATCAAACCAAAAGATAGAAAAATAATGTTTCGAAAAAAAACTCCCATTTTGAGCCATTATATTTATACTTTTGGGAATTTGATTGTTTCAGCTGCGACGTGAAAACGTGTTATGACATGATGCTTAAGTTACATTAAGCCACTTTTGTATACATATACAATGCCACTTTTAACGCGTAGGTCTATGTTTATGGACATTGATAATAATAGTAACAACTTAGTTGGAATAACACTGTTAGTGAGTATATAATTTAAATGACGTAACCGGTCACTCACTCACTCACTCACTCACATCATTAGTCATATTCTTTACAAAGTTTCACTAGTGCTACTTACCTCTGGAGGTTAGTTAATTGATACCGTTTAATAAACGTGCCAAAAATGAATACAAAATTAAGTTCAGAAATCCAGAGCAAGCTTCTACATTTAGCAAAATTGAAAAATTGATTCCATGTTTGTCAATGCCGTAACTGATTTTTGTTGCAACTGTTAGTGCTTAGGACTGCATAGAAATTGATTCTACGTGCTATTTAATTGTCTTTAACGGGATTATCGGACAAGTTAAAAAACCTCCGACTTCTGGTCATTGTCACTAATGAACCAATAAGAACCATTTTTGTCTTACCCCATAATCCCCTACCTCCCTCCTTCTACCCTTCCATAAACTAGAACTGAAAAAAAAAAATAAACTGATTGCGAATTCGGTGTTATCGAATTAACGTGATATGAATAAGAATTGAAATCTTCTTGAGAGTTGACCTTGGAAACAGGAACTAATAAATCTTGATTATATAATCATACATACATATATATATACATAGTTAATACACAATTATACACACGTACACATACATTGTGATATTAAAATTTTTGTTACTTGATTCCAATTACAACGTATTCTATCCATCGTCACAATCTATTCTTGGCAATTGGACTCTATTATTTTTTAGAAACAATATTATTCTGGGAAAACAACACTTGGTCTTTTTCTTTTTCTTTTTCTGGTTCAAAGTTTCTTGTAAATTGGGACAAACCCTTGTTGTTGTTGTAGTTGTAAAAATTATGCTCTGCTTTTTCTTCGTTATTGTTTACAAGTCTATTTTTAGTGACCCAGTGCAGCAACAGAGAGAGAGAAAACTAAAATTGAAAAAAAAAAAAAAAAAATTCTGGTGAAGCGAATAAAAACACAATAGAGAATTAGAAAACTAGAAAAGGAAAAATGTCTCAGGTACACTTTCTTGATGTAGGACAATAACGAAATTGAAATACTACACGATTTACAATTCTTTTAAGGTAAGAAAGAAGTTAGACATCCAGACTAAGTTTTTGATTTCTAATTTTGGGGTTCGTCAAAAAAAAAACATAAAAAAAAAAATACTTGATAAATTGTTGTTGTTCAGTTTTGTCTATCTTGGCAGAAAAAGTTTATTTTCACTTGCAAATTTCTGAAACAAAATAAAAAAAATGGTAGATCAGCGAAGACAGTAAAAAAACAGAGGGACTTATCATTAAGTCAGATTAAAAAACCTGGAGTGTTCACCAACATTGGTTAGTATCCTGAGAAAGAAATCAAATTGACAGCTTATGAGTAAGTAAGGATTTTGAAATAACGAATACGACTAAAAGTGCAAACTTATAAATATCTGTTTCTGATGATGGTTGACAATATCTAACAAACGTTCAAACACTTGATAAATTCAAATTTAAGAATCAGATAAGTTTAAACACCAATTTTGATAATATTTTGGTATCTATTTCAAACCAAAAGACACTTTATAATATAATGTTAACCGATTCCCCCAAAAACCATTTCAAAACTGCCTTCCCAAACAAGTGGGTATTTTTCACTTGTTTTTTTTTTTCTATTTGTAAACTCATTCCATTGGTCTTGTTATTTTCTTTCATATGATACCTTATATATAACTCCATCTGCAAATGAATCTGTTCCTGCAATGTTTAAAAATTGTCATCGTATATGACATATGGTAGCGTGTACCAATTATGTCACTTTTTTTTTTTTCTGTACTGTCTCGTTTGTGGAGTTTCGTTTAGCCTAAACATCGTAATTAACTTTTAACTGTGGCAATTTCCCTAACAAACTTAATAATTCAACTTGATATAGATAACATCAAATAATGATTATAAGAACAAGTATTACAAGCATACATACATATATATATATATATTACCATATTGTAATAGTTTTTATCTAATTTACTTACATAATAACACACATTCTATTAGAATTATCATTATCTTGGTTTAGATTTTCATCATCTTGGTTTTGTTTTTGTTTTTGTTTTTGTTTTTGTTGTTGT
>OKKB01000331.1_pt1 | contig 14451 bp, 7 predicted proteins | sample 1613931 | NCBI WGS metagenome assembly OKKB01 (sample SAMN04436893, study PRJEB24849) | human gut metagenome | biome: human gut; feature: NICU; material: stool | host: Homo sapiens | place: USA: Saint Louis, MO | collected 2012-02-08
TTCTCTTTCTAAGTTTGATATCTTCTGAGGTTGCAGTGGTTTGGGAGGATTCAGTTAAAATAGTAGAATAATGTTTCGGTGGCTGATCCACTTCCTAGCACACTCTGACTAGTTGAAAGGTCAATCGATTCTCTACATGTTGAAATATTTTCATATGTGTATTTATTAACTTCTTTTTTTATTTTCATTCTTTTATTGGCTCAACCTACTTCTTTATATATTAGCTTCCACGTGAGCTTGCATTCTTGAAAACCTCGTACTACAATCCTTGTTGTAATCTTTCACCCAATTTCTTAGAAGCAAACGATAAAGCGTTGAACAACCCCTTTTCACTAATATCAATATTCTTCAAGTTCACGTTCTCGTAAACTGCAGACGGTGGATTAGTAACTCTGCTCACGATAGTTGCAGGATCATACTCAATAATTATTCCGTCATCTATAGTCTCATCAATTGCTAAACAGACCATATCGTATTTGTCTAAAATGGTTTGTTTATCAACAGTATTATCCAATAATATAGTCAATGCTTCAAATAAATTATTCATGGTTGAATAAATCAAACTTTCGTTTTCATTTAATGGCGCAACCAAATACAATAAAAGATCGTTAGTTTGCTTGTATGCAATTAAATGGTTATCATATAATAATATGTCTTGATTCACCTTGTAGGTTTTGGAAAATAATGATTTTTCAAAATTAAGTTGTTGTTGTTGAGTGTCAAATTGATGAGGGAATTTACTTGATGGATTAGCTGAATCTTCACCTAAAGATGACTTGTAATATTTTGCAAATAGTCTATTACCTTCATTGTCTAATATTAGAACAGCAGATATAGTGTATAAAGATATATTTAATGACATCGTAGATATTTGCAATTAGGATTATTCCAGCAAGATTGTTGTTGAGATTTGATTTTTTTTTTTCGATCCTCTTTCTAAACTATTATGAGACTCACAAAAAATTGAAAAGTAAGAAAACACGGTGTGCCAAATGAAAAGTTTGTATACAGGATTTTGACAATTATCACCAAAAATTGTTGCCAACTTTCAAAGTACTCTCTAAATCAATTACAATAGTAATAATTTATACTTAAGAATTATAACAGAACAAAAAGTACAAAAAATACATAAGAAACAGAGCTTTTTTTGAGAGGGTAATTATATATATAACAAAATATTCAAATGTAATAAACTTTAATTAACCATATTAACCATAAATTCATGGACTTTCTTTTGGGTTGGGTTGTTATTATAAAACTCATCATTTGGGTCCAAATTTAAATTTTTCCAACCAAAAATAAAATTGAAAATCAAAGCAATGGTCAAGCCAAGAGCTATAATCAAAGGCCCAAATGAGTTATCCAAATGCTTATCAGATCTCTCCAAAATAATCTTTCTTCTTTCCATAAATATATAATATGCCCAAAGACCACTGAAAAGAGTTAATGCAAAATAAAAGTAGGCAAGATATGTGCTCAATCCTTCAAAATTGGAGCCACTAGTCGACGAGTAAATAATAAATGTCAATGACGATAACAATGTTGTCACGTGCAACCATCTGTTGAAAGTACGTTCATTGGCTAACCAAACTTTTGGTTCAATTTTAATTGGACCCATGTTCTTGATCCATTGGTCTGGTTTGGTTACCCCTGCAGGCAAATCAATTTCCTCATCCTCGGAATCAACGTCGACTAATTTAGAAAATTGGTTTGGCAAGTTCATTATTCTAACTAATGGGTTGGATCTTCTGCCAGCGTCGTCCTCATCTTCATCCTCATCCTCGTCAAAGTCTGATGATTGATCATCGGTGGTTACTCTAGCTGAAGATAATGGCTTAGCACCATTATTATCGCTCGGGCCAACGTCTTCCTCAATTGTTTCAATTCTTTGAGTACCAGACTCGTTTTCATTGTCTTTTGTGTATAATAAAGAGCCAGAAAAGGAAGCCGATCTTGGTTGGAAATTAGATGTCTTGTTATTGAGTATCATTGATTTGAACTTGGACAAATTTTCATCATTACTTAATTCAGTGATACCGTTATTATTAATCTTTGAAGGTAATTTAGGTAAATCGTCATTAATATCACCTTCCAATTCATTGAACCACATCGGAATATTGTCCAATTTGTCGTCTTCCAAAAATAATGAAGCAACCCCGTGAATAAACTTGGAAAAGTTTGGAATCTCTTTAACCAAATAAGATGAGTTAATTAACTCATTTACCCATTGTAATTTCTTAAAATTCTTGGCCGATGATTTTTTAATTTTGATTTCCATAGTTGAAAATGGGAATTTAACAAACTCACCTTTTCTCAAGAATTGTTGCGGGGATTTGGAATTATCCAAATCCAAACGATGCCATTGTTGAGGGTCTCTGATTGGCAATTGTGAATCAAATGAATCTTCTCTTATGAAAGTTAAGTTCGAGTCTATAATGATTCTGATTCTATCGTCCCCAGGAATTTGGAATGCAGTACGATTGTATGTTGTCCTTAAAATGGGTTGCAAATTATATTCTTTAATAAAATCTAACAACTTTTTAACAGAATTAGCATCATTCAATTTGACTAACTTTTTTGGAATTTCTTTCTGAATGACATATTGATTAATATACTTTTGTCTTAATTCAATTTTGTCGTCAACGAAAAAGTTAGAATTTACATCAAACAGTTTTCTTTCCATCGAAATCTTTGGCTTATCAGCCAACTTTCCTACCCATCTAATTCTGACAGTAGATGAGTTGTTTAATTTGGTCAATTTATGGTTATAAAGATCAAAATGATCATTATCCAAGTATAAACAATTGATAGTTTGGCCACCAGTGATGTGTTTATTATTGTCATCTTCATCATCATCATCGTCGTCATCGTCATCGTCATCACCATTGTTAGTGGAGTTATAGATTAAAACTGGCAAGTGTCTCAAGATTGTAGTCTTGACTTCCATCAAATTGTCTGGATGGATCCAAAATTTGAATGATTGAAACTCACCATTGGTGGCACCTTCGTTGAAAGAAGACAACTTTGATAAAGATTGGTCTACTTCATAATTATCTCTTAAAAATTGATATAAAGTCCCGACTTTGTACAACAACGGAGAGTAATCTTCAGAGTGGAATGGCAACTTTTTCAATCTAACATTCAACAATGGTTTAACTGAATATTCTGGGTGTATTCTGTCGTGTTTCTTGACAATTTTAATAAAACCAGTATAGTTCAATCTTTGGAAATGTTCCAAATTCTGTGCTTCGTCCAAAATTTTGTCCAATTTTTTCAGAAACGACTCAAGATTAAATGTATCAGTTCTTTCAGTTTGTTGCTGTAAATCGTTCAATTCATCATTTAATTCATCAAACTTCTTGTGTTGGAAACCAAAGACTTTTTCCAAGTTTTCATCTAAAGCACTAACAAAATTCTGTTCATCTTTATCGGTCCAATTATTCTTAAGGATTACTCCTTCTTTCAATAATTTCTTTAAATGGTTATAAGAAATGTAAAAATCTTTCCAAGGTGGATAAATCTCATGATCTAATTTTGTTCCAAAGAGCATCTTTGTTTCACTTGAAGAAGGAGCAGCACTTTTTGATTTTGGGATGGAGCCAGGATTTTCACTATATGACATGACCTTTTATTTGTATGCTTGTATCAAGAAAGGGGGAAAAGACAAAAAAACAACAACAACAACAACGACCAATTGAAAAAATAGTGAATATAGGAGAGGGGAGTGTAATTAAATGTAAGAAAAATGGAATAGTCTTTACTTAATTAAAATAAATAAACCTTGAATTCAGTTGGACGATTAATATGAATTATTATTTTTTTTTTTGACTTTTTTGAGATTTTGAATACTTTTTTGGGAATTTGGTTTTTTTCTTAGTTTCCTTGCTTGTTGGTTATGAGGTTGCAGTTTATCAATACTGTTGTATTTTTTTCTTTTAATTTCTTGTAAAAAGCTAATAAGTGCAAGTAAATGAAATGAATTATCTATTTGAAAAATGAATGAATAACAAAACAATTGTAAAAAGAATGAAATGATTTTATGTTCCTTGTTACTTTTCGATACAAGACAAAAATTGAAATTGAATCTGAGATGGAAGAAATAAAAAAAACTATGCTTTTTAAACTTCAGATTCTTAGGGTAATGTGAATTTCAGTCTTAAAGTAAATAAAGTTTCAATTATAAAGAGAAAAGACAAGATTGGGTTCATAATCGAATAATTCAAATAATGAGAAGATGATCATATGAATTAGTTTATATACTGTCAACTTGTCATATGAGCTATTATGCATTTTCACGATTTTGGTTTTGTCACATAAGGGTTAAAGTTAGACAAAACAATATAATTTAATTGTCAATAGAGATAAAAATAAAAATTACTTCTTTTCTTCTAGCAATATTCAAACGCAGTAAAATAGCTCAACGTAATGGTAATCTGTTTTTTTAACTAGTTATTATCCTTGGTACGAGCTTGGTATCTTCAATCCAAATGTACCTTCTACCAGATCGAATGTACGGGATTACAGTAATCATGTCAATTGTTTGGTGGTCCGGTAGTTTTTACATTTATTTAAATAAAAGAAGAAGAGAAAAATTGAACCAATTAGAAGAATCCAAATACACGTGTTCACCATAGTAGTTATTAACAATTTCTACTATGAACCAATCAATGTATTAATTAATTAACCAAAATGCAAAAAACCAAAAATTTAACACAATCACCAGCGAACAATAATTTCAATATAAAATATGACACAAACATAAGAAATGCAACTAACTGCAAACAAATTATTAATGATGTGATGATTTTGTCTTTCTTTTTTTCTTTCTACTTTTTCTTGATCTTTGTTCAATAATATCAATATTGTAAAGTAAACTGAATACAGCAGCTTATTCAGATCTTATTGTTGATTGTGGGAAACTTTGATTTGTTAGAATCAGTTTATTTGATGAGGAACCCTTTTCTATTGTGTCTTATTTCCCCTAGATTAACCAAGTAGTGTTATTTTGTCCAAATTAGTCTAGTTTTTTTTTTGTATTTTTATATTTGTTATTTGTACCACGTGGTAGCTAATTTCGAAAAAAAAAGAAAAAAGTTAATTCTCACTATAACTAACTAACCTCTCTTTTTTTATTCAGGTTCCTACTAGATTTCATTTCAAACTTACTAGAGACCAAAATTTATTCAATGAGTTCAACACTACCGTAACAACAACTTACTTGGTTGTCCCTATTGGGGAAATTTACGACATACATACAGTTTCTTGGCTTGATTTTTTTAATTAAATCTGTTTTGTTTCTCTTGTGTTGATGTAGTATGATTTCTGTGATTTCTCAAACTTGAGATTGATGTGCAAGATTTTTCAACCATTTTTTGTGTATTTATTGGAGTAAAACCTTTTTTTTGCTTCCAATTTTCATAAAGTTACTACAAATTATTAAATCAATATTTTTCAAATCAATTATTTAAACCTTTTTTGAGCTTAATAAAAGTTGATATTCACCAATTGATAAAGTGACTAATAATATAATATGCACATTAATCAAAGAGAACGCCATTAGTCGATTAAAGTCATGAGAGTGTTAATAAATCTGGTTGTGATCTACAACTAGATATAGTGATTGTAAATAGGCTTGTTTTATCTCTTTCATCAAATATATTCTTTGTTCAATTTACAATCATATCAATAGTAATCTTTTGACAATAGGTGAGTGTATATTTAGTCAATTGTATGTACAAGATTATATATATATATCACATCCACTGTTGTTTTCTTTTTTCAAAACTTGATACCTAAAAATGATTTGCCATCGGGTTTACCCGTATAGCTTGCAACATCAGCAGCTTGCTTTTCCAAATCCAAAATCTTTTTATTAGACGCTTCAATTTTCTGTGATACATAATCGATTCTGCCATCTACTTTACCAATCTTGTAGATCTTCTCCAATTCCTCTTCCAATTTCTGAATCTTGGCTGCCTCAAGCGATATCAACCGTCCAATATACTCAGTCTCATACAACTTCCAAATTCGCAAGTCGCTAATGATATTGGCAAACGCTGCTTTAAACAATGGTCTACCCGTAGATATCTTATCCAACACCCCCTTATCACGCTTCAAAGATATCAAATCGTACTTTTCTAATGTCGTCAAAATCTCTAACGTTTCCTTCGATACTTTGAACAATGGCAGTTTCACCAACTCACTATAATTAATGGTGTCACATTCAGACAACAACTTCATAATGAGCCACACCTGTGATGGATCCCAGTTGCTATCACCAGCACCAAATTTGTGATGGCTATTCAAGAAAAATGTGTTTATCAACTCAGCAGCCTGGGAAATCATCTCGTTGATTGCCTGTTGTGGGCTTTCTCCTGACTTGATACGTCTGATAAACGACTGCAAGTCCAACATTCTACCTCCCAAAGGCTCAAGGCATTCGTCCAAAGTGCTAGTATCTTTGACCTTAAGTACATCACAGACATACTGTCTTGAGCTGGACATGGAGGCATCGGAAAGTGAAATGTCCTTGAACACCTGGTTGGGCAAGGCATCATTCAAGAGCTGGAGCGACCCAACGTCTGCTGTCAAAAATATCACATGTGCCGTGTTGTTCTGCACCAACCCAGACGCCCAATCTGCAACTAATGGAGGAATAAAATCATTCAGCAGCACATCTGCACGACGGCTGTACTTGTTCAACACAATGATTGGTTTAGCTTCGGGGTGCTGTTGCAAGAATTGTTCTTCTTTGAGGACTTCGATTTTCTCATCGTCCTTCAATCTCTTGTTTCTTCTCTCAACACTCTTGACATATTTGTTGTACTCATTGGTTGTGATTTTCCGAATGGCTTGGGTCGCCAACAGAAACATGTTCTTGATTTGCGTCTCCTTGCTCTCGCTTAAACCTGATTTCTGTCCGGTTAATCCCTGAACTCCCAAATCAACAAAACGTGACACCGTGTTTGTCCATGTGAAAACTGGGAAATACCCCAACTGCGATGCAGTCGTGTTTATCAAATTGTTGTCTGACCGTGCTTTGCCCAACTGGTCACACTCAAGCACCAAAACTTTCTTATTTAACCGTTCGTCTGACCCCAAACTGTGCTCTAACACAAACTCCTCTTTACCAGACCCTTGGGGCCCCTTGACAATGATAAATGTATTGGCGTTCTCCATAATCCATAACTGGAGTTGCTTTGACTTTTCGTACCTTTCTATCCAAAACATGTTGCTTTCATTCTTGAGGTCACGAACCGATTGCCCATCAACAATGTTTGAGCCGTTGCTGCTGTCGCCCTCCTCAGAGCAACTCAGCCCGGTAACCTCTTGGATTTGACTGTCAATGTAGTCGTAACTACTATACACCCATCCAGTGATGGTTCTGTATGGAATGTAGAGATACTTGAACCATCTGCTCTCCTTAAACTGGTCAAACGATTTCCTGTTGTGGAGTATCTTGTACTCAATAAACCATTCTCGAATAGGATCAAAAATCAACACAGCAAATGTGGCCAAAAGCGCAATCAACACTGGGATGGCAATTTTTGTGTGGTTCGAGATCAACAGAACCAAGAAATTCGATCTCTTAATGGCAACAAATTGAATGTGAAGCGTGGTCTTGCCACCATTCAACACCATGCCTGTGATACAATGTTTAGCACTGATTGCTGCTCTCGTGCTATGGAAATATATAAACGCTTCAGTGGCACCAGGTTCAATCTCATTAATCAAGCCGTATCGACGGAACAACACATACAATTCTTCTTCGGTCAACGGATCACCTTCGAATTTGACTGAGAGTTTGGGACTGGGGAACCGGCGCAAGTCTTCAATCCATGGTGTACCTTTTACGGAGTACACCTTTGGCACATTTCGCCAGATCTGGTGGTAGAGTTTTGTGAGTATGTTGCTATTTACTCTTTCTTGTTCATTTCTCTCAACGTTCTCTCGTATTTCTTCAATGAATTTGGTGGCAGGGACTTCTGGTGGATACTTGAATTTGACAAACGCCCCACAATCTCTCCTTAGCGGGACAAACTCAGTGATTTTGGCAGTTGTTGCCAATGGCGAAGACAAGTCCCATACTTTCTGCTTCAATTTCTCATTGTCGTAGGCGGTGCTCCAGGGTAAACTGAATCGAGACAAATACTGTTTAACAACATTTCTGGATGTTGTAAATGGGTATATGTGGTCGTAATACAACAACACTTCGTTGTGTGTTTTATCAATAACCCCTGTGGCAGATGCCGAGTTATCGGACTCGGTGGTGTCAGATTCCTTTTTCAATTTCTCAAGATCAGTTGAGTAGTACCGACATGGCGGGGATATGTAAACTGGTTTTGGCAATCGCAATTGCAGCCTCAATGTTCGAATGATCATTGATAGATGGAGTGGTTGTATGTTGGCAAGTGGTTGAAAAGAAAGTTAGGATAGCAATCAAAAAAATAAGGCTATCTCGCCCCCACTTAGTTAAGTGTTATTTTATGGAAAACCGCGACACTTTTTCCTACTTTAAAATTGGTTATGGCTTGATTTACTATTTGCAAGTAAATACTTTGATTGAAATATACCTGGAAATGGTAGGTCTTTGAAAATAAGTATAATGTAAGGGAATAACAAAATGCTCTTTTCTTAAATCTACTCAAATTACCAAACTGTTATCAATATTCAAAATATTCATTCACGATCGTATGGAGTAAATTCAAAATGGAAATACAAAACCCGATCTCAATGAATCTTAAAGTCAACATCAATGCATCGTATACTCAATTGGAAATAGTTATGAATTGCAATATTTCAACATGAAGCTGCAAACACCCATCAGTATACCACGTATAGATTAAACGTCATTTTCCTGCATATGATATACTTCCTCATTTAACCACCTTCGCAAATTATCAAAAAATAGAACCAAAGAAAATATAATAGGATTCAACCGCGACACGGTCCATAAACTCTATTCTACCGTTGCCATCCATACAATATTCAAATATTCAATCATGCTAAATCTAGATGAGTATGTATTAATGGATTTTGTCTGTATTTTTTTCTTTGGGGTTTCAACAAATATACTAACTTGTCCCATTTGAAGAACGATTGAAAATATCAAACAATGTAAACATATACCTGAAGGTGACGTTGAAGAGTTGTGTACCAAAGTAATAGAATTATTGATTGAAGAAGCAAACATTCAACATATAGATACACCAGTGACCATATGTGGCGATATACACGGACAGTTACATGATTTAATCACACTTTTTAAAACAGGGGGAGAATTACCGGACACCCAGTATTTATTTCTTGGAGACTTTGTTGATCGGGGGTTTTATTCATTTGAAAGTTTTTTACTATTGATAAGTTTGAAATTACGATATCCTGATCGAATAACATTGATTAGAGGAAATCATGAAAGTCGACAAATAACCACTGTTTATGGGTTCTACGATGAGTGTTTGCGTAAATACGGGTCAATAAATGTGTGGCGATATTGTTGTGAAGTGTTTGATTATTTATCATTAGGAGCAATTGTTGGTGGATCACAAGGAGTATTTTGTATTCATGGAGGGTTGAGTCCAGAAATCGATACAGTTGATCAAATACGGGTGTTGGATCGAAAGAAAGAGGTACCACATGAAGGAGGAATGTGTGATTTGTTGTGGTCAGATCCTGAATTGGTTAACGGGTGGTCAATCAGTCCGCGAGGTGCTGGCTATTTGTTCGGGGAAAATGAAGTGAATAAATTTTTGCACGATAACAATATTTCATTGATTGCAAGGGCTCATCAATTGGTTATGGAGGGATACAAAGAAATGTTCAATCAAGGATTAGTCACTGTGTGGTCAGCTCCTAATTATTGTTATCGATGTGGTAATGTTGCCAGTGTTTTAACAATTGGCGACGATTTATCAAGAGAGTATAAAGTGTTTGAAGCGTCACCACATGATATAGGATCAATTCCATCCAGAAAACCCCCAGTTGAATATTTCATATAGAATGTGTACACCACAGTCAATAGCTTTTCTTTTCTTTCTAAGTTCTGTATTAATTATAAATGTATTTTTGTTAGTTGTGTGTGTGTTGTGGATTTATGCTCATTTTGAGTTAGACGCGTTTTTGTGTAAGCAAACGTAATTTCTTTCATTTGGATGTATTCCACCACCACCAAAGTCAGACTTGCAGAATCTTCACTTGACGTATCAATCGGCCCAACAATAGTTTCTTTTCTTGGACTCGAACCCTGATGTTAAACATTTTTAGCGCTAGACTTGCAAAATTTTAGGATTGGCATTATTGTTTGAAATTTGCGTGAATCATATTTATTCGAAAGTCAATGAGTGTGTCTTCGGATTGCCAGAATATCACATACGGTAGTAATAATAATTCAAATTGTGGTGATTAATGTGAACTACAAGGAAGCCGTTTACATCTCTTGCTGAAATTATTGTGAAAAATAAATTAGCTGGGTATAAGTTTTAACTCCTAGAACAGCGTTAAATAAGTCACATTTTAGAGGTGAAATGACAGCACGTTTTAAGAGTACCACAAAATCTGACTTCGTCTAATTCTTCTCGTGTTTTTTTTCAACCACCATTCATAAAACAGGTGTCAGACATTAATTGTGGATTTTTAAACTATTGATAAAATTTATGGTGTCAAGTGCTATTTAGTAACCATGATTTGCAGAATAATAAAAATGCAAATCATTTGCAATAATGATAATTCCCGTTAGATAGAGGTTGATACTGGCATTTAATTTCAGTTGTATTAGCTTGTTTATGCATTTCGGTTTAAATAGTCCAAAGGCAAAAGAAACTTTGACGCATATTTCAGTGTTTGGAAACCAAACAGATAATATTAATTCTAGAAATTTGATTTGTTTTTTAAAAGCTCTTTGCTAATTATGTCAAAAGGAATGAGAGATAAAACAAAAGAGTTATAAGAGAAGAGCATTTTGAATTTCAATTGTAAGTGATTTAACTTTAGCTTTTGTCAAGATAATAGGAAAGATTATGGCTGAATCAACGTTAATTATTGTCTAGTGACTAAGATTAGGTTTCAATAAAGATGAATAACAAAACTGTAACTTAATGTCGGCTCCTTTGAGTTTTTGATAAGGTTGCAAAAACTCTTGAACCCAACTGACAATCATCAGCCGAGGTGCAAATCCCCAAAAAGTTGACTAATACATTAAGAGATAACATATAGTAAAGTCTAGTTGCATATGCAATTGCAGACGCAATATTTATTGTTAACGTTGCCAATCATTGGTATTTCTACTTGATTGAGACAGCGGCAAAAGAAAGAAAAACCGGGCTTATCTTGAGATATTTAATTTTGTTTGCTGTAGAATTTACATGTTACTTGTGTAGAGATTGTCGTTAGTGATAACGAGATACAATGGTTGGCAGCTTTATTTTCAATAAATCACCAGAGATAAGATTCCATGATAATGTTTTAACATTAGACATTCTTGAACCGTATCGAAACAAAATCTCTCACCTAACTGAAAATCTGTATATTCGAATTCTACATGAAAAAGAAAAAGAAAAAAAAAGTATTTAGTAAATTAACACCTGGTGCTAAATTAAGATCTACACTACAGCATGTAAACTTGTTGTAGAAGAAATCAGTATCAATAGCAAAAGTAGATTACAAATGGTGATATGATTGAACAACTTAACAAATAAAGCAAGACAAAACGGATGCGGACCGATTTGAATAATAAGAGCAAGTTTAACAAATTTCTTTTTTGTTCCATCATCCGACTCGTTGCATTATCACTTGAATTTTGCTTTGCGGAATTACTTGAGTGCAAGGCTTCTACCGACATATGTACATTTACTTACTAATCGGCACTGCTTAAATTAAAGCCATCACATATTTTATTTTCTGCCAGTCCTGTGTCAATGAAAATTTCAAATTAGTATCACAGAAATAAAATCAATTACGTATCTGTAGATTCTCGGACTAAAAATAAATCGAGTAAACAAAAACAAACGCAAAAGCAAACTAAATAGAGAAATATAAAAAAAGGGCTTTGATAAAAATTGAATCACCACAATTGTGTTGCAATTGTTTGATGTACTGTGATATAATTTTAAAAATTTTTACACGAAGACAATAACACTGAGCAAATATCACACATAATTTATCCCATCGTATGGCGTAGTAAGTGGTAGTGTCAGGTATTGCTGTAATAGGCTGGTCGAACCGATAATTCAAAATGCCTTTTGTATTACTTCTTTTTTTCTTTTTCTTTGCCTTACCGGATATTCTATTTGCCCAACCCTTCCGCCCTTTCATGGTAATGGTTTTTGTCCTTTGCTTAAACTTTTTTTTCTTTTTCGCCTTCTTTCTTGTATGAAAATAAAATTTCTTGGTTGTGCTAATCTCCATCCCTGTAAACTATTATTAGCATAAAATGTTTTACAGTGATTATTAAACTTTAAATTGATCAAATGAAGGGATGTTTGGAACATTCAAGGCAGATTATGACGTTCATCTTTCTTTTACGTTATATTTACGGTCGTTGAATGCGTTGTAGATTGGAATGTTACAAATTGAAATCCAATTTGAAGTCATTCCAAAAAAGAAACAACAGCCAAACGTAAAACTAAAGTAAAACTAAAACGAAAACAACTGGGAAACAAGAGAAAAATTATCTAAACTAGAATGAGTTGTAGTTGTCGTGGTTATAGTTTTATAATAGTAAAATAGTAAAAAAGGAAGGAAGGAAATTCAAATAAAGAAAAAAGAAACTTGAAGATATTTTTTTTGTAATCTTCGAAATGTAGTATTTCTAAAATTAATCAAGTTGTTCCCTTTTTTTTTCTTTCTTTCTCATCACAATTGATTTTCTATTTTACTTCTATGTTTTTAGTTGTTGCTCATGTTGTTGTTGTTACGGTTTCATTTATTTTTGTGGAACTCCTTAGTAAATTTTTCTTGAACATTTGAGGAAATTTTTTTTTCTCTTTATGTAATATTAGTGATCATGATATGAAAAGATGGAAATCTTTAGGGAAATAGGAAAAGTATATAAACGATTGGAATTTGTCCTTCTTCTAAAACCAAGTAAAAATTATCCGAGTTTTATTTTTTCGAATTCTTTTACTCTGTTTCTCATCATTTTTCAAATCATCAGTTTGATTTAACTTTCGTTATACATCATTTCCCTCCCCCCTTTACAGGTTCCTTTTCTAATAGATCTATATATCCTGAGAACTTTCACTCTTCTATTATTGGATTCTACTTCACAACACCTAATATTGCATATACTTTCTAAATTAAACAAAACTTCCCTGAACTAAAGAAAAACAAGGAGACAATCCAAACCTATTTATAAACCATCCCGATCAAATATTTAATTATCCGTTACTCATTTTTTTTTATTCAATACGCCTTTCACATCATGAACGTTAACTCAGTCATATACTACATTTTATTCCTTTTTGCATCAACAATCCTTGCGGCAGATAAAACATCCAGTTCAGTATCACCTACTTTAGTATGGGTCACAGGTACTGATGCCAATGGGAAATTAGCCACCACCCAATCAACATATTATCAAAGCTTTATGAGTACTTATACTACAGCTGAAACCCCATCGTCTGGTTCTATTGGATTGGGGTCAATCAGTGGAACAGTAGGGGAAATCAGAACTTATAGTATGACCACTATATCACAAGGTAATGGTGGATTATCAAAATTCAATCAAAATGGTTTAGAAATGAAGAATTTGTCATTTGTTAAATTAATTGGGGTTTCTTTTATTGCATTCATTTCATTCATTTTATTAATATAGACTAACTGTTTCCCAGCTTCAAACAATCCCTATTTCCTTCCTTTTTTTGTTAAATACAAAGTGATGAAGACGTTGATTCTTATTTGATATACTACAGATAATAAAAGTTTAGGGGGAACATAATTGGAAAAATAAGTATTTGTTATGGTGAAACAACAAGCGCATAGGTCTAAAGGAGGTGTGTGTTAGGTTGCTCGACTATTTGAATATTTTATTTTATTTTTGCATCATTTTATACAATACGGTTTTTTATTGTGTAAGAGACATTTTACATATTACATTTATACATTAATATAAACAATTCACGGCATTTATAATACAAGACTGGTAAACCTATTGAAGCTCCTCTTTAACTAATAATTGCTAACTGTGAAACCCCTTGAAATGAGGGATGCGATAAGTGCGCGTGGGTTGTGTGGGTTGATCAACCAATTACGTTTTCAAGATGAAATTGGTTGCGCAGAAGGGCTTGGGAGAAGAAATTCAAGTTTCAGTTTTGTGGTCAATTTTTTTGCATGAAGTGAGTGTTTTTTTTTGCGGCATAAAAAAAAAACAAAATTGAATTGTTCTTGAAGTGTGTGTGTGTGTGTGGATGTACAAAAAATAAGTAGAAAATAACTCTGAGGATTTCGTTTGGCTGG
>OKKB01000332.1_pt1 | contig 14212 bp, 7 predicted proteins | sample 1613931 | NCBI WGS metagenome assembly OKKB01 (sample SAMN04436893, study PRJEB24849) | human gut metagenome | biome: human gut; feature: NICU; material: stool | host: Homo sapiens | place: USA: Saint Louis, MO | collected 2012-02-08
AATTACCTATGTTGGGGAAATATTTGACAATCACATTTAATTTCCCCAATCTTAATAAAAGATATTCCCAAATGGTTAATAATTGTAAATACCAAAATTGTTTATTACCTTTATTACCATATATTAAAAATGATTTTGATGTAACGGAATTATATTTATATAATGAAGAATTTATAAATTACAATATGAAAAATCCATGCAATAAAAGGGAATAAATGACTAGCCAAATGTATTTATTAGACAAGGAAGATGTACCTAGTAGTAGTGTGATGATGGATATAGTGAATGTAATACCCATTGTAAAACAAATAATGAATATTTCTAATAAATTATTACTACTGGGATTATAAGTTAGTGACATTGTAAGTGTTGTTTTTGTATGTTTGATAAGTAATGATAGAAAAATTGGGGAAGTAGTTATATCATAACTCCATCAAAATGTCGTTATTGGGTCAGAGTCGTAAAGTTAATGGAAGTTCTGTAATAGATCAATATCAACCTTGCTTTGATTAAATCTCATATATTTTACGCGTGGAATTATCCATCGAGAATTTTTCAACATCTTCAAACTAACTCATAAATTATTCGAAACTTATATCTAAAAACACAAATTAAAGCTATCTATTACAATATAGACTCCCCTATCCATGACATCTCCCATTTTTTCAAAACATAATTTATCAAGATATAACCCTTATAAAGTCAACTTACTCAAAATTGCCTTAAAATCATTCATATTAGGTGGTTTATTCACCATCAATTCATACCACCTCTTAATAACATCCAACACTTTTTATTGGAAAATTAATATTTTCATAATTTTTTTAATAAATTTCCATAGTTTAGAATTCATAAATACAGTATTATTTAATAATTCTGAAGTTGATGATGATTCATTTATATTAGAAGATAAAGAAATGTTTATTGTTAATTTATTATCTATAATAGAACATATATTTCATAAATGGGGTTATTTGAATTTGGGAGATTTTTATACTAATTCAAAAATTATTAGTGGGGTCGGATTGAGTTTGGTGATTATGGGACAATTTATTCGAAGTTTAAGTATGTATACTGCAAAATCATCTTTTAATCATTATATTCAAAAAGAAAAGAAGGCTACAACCCCTATTACTGGCTCTTCACTTGAACATATAGATAATACATCCGATAATGATGACCAAGACGACGATATGGATGGTCATAAATTAATAACTACGGGAATATATCTGATTTTCCGTCATCCATCATATTTTGGGTTTTTCATTTGGTTTTTAGGATTACAAATTTTTATGAATAATTTAATTATATTAATTATTGGTGGGATTATATTATGGAAATTTTTTAATGAAAGAATTCAATTTGAAGAAATTTATTTAATTAAATTTTTTGGTATTGATTATATAAATTATCGTAATAAAACTAAAACTTGGATGATGATATAAATGGATTGATAAAATGTCCAAGAAGTCAGAGTCAATTAACAGATGCATATTGAACCCTAATAACCTATTCGCTATGCTTATTTAGAAATAAACACAAAGCTACAACACCCAGATGGATAGTTGATTGTGCAAAAAAAATTTATGCATATAATATCTATATCTAAATTAATATAAATCTAATCTAATCTAATATAATATAATCTAATGTAAATTGGATCTATATATCAACCTATAATGGGGTTGATCCTCAATGGGTTTGCTTTTTAGGATCGACTCCAAATCCATTAGTATTTCTATACATCAAAACCCCATTATTACCATCGACAAATTGACACCATCTAGCAGATTTCCATAACGAGACCCACATATTTTCATCACTATGTTGATAATGAATCCCCATAACTTTTTTAATGGCTTCACTAGCTTCACGAGCATTATAAAATGGAATACGAGAAACATAATGATGTAAAACATGAGTTTCAATAATATCATGGAAAATATGTTTGCCAACAAATCCAAATTCACGATCAATAGTAGCAGCAGCACCACGAGCAAAAGTCCATTGACTAGCTTCATAATGAGGCATTTGAGGATCAGAATGTTGTAAATAAGTAATGAAAACTAACCAATGATTAACCAAAAAATAAGGTAAAACATAATTGACTAATAAATTGAATCCACCAAATGATTGATACCAAACATAAAGATTGAAAAATTGTAATAAAATACCTAAATCAGATAATAAAATATACCAATAATCTTTTTTATCAAAAATCAATGAATTTGGATTAAAATGATTCAATTTCAAAAATGAAACCCCAGGATATTTTTGTCCACTTACATTAGCCACTAAATAACTAATCCAACCAAAAGTTTGTTGGAAAATCAAAGTTAATAATGAATACATTGGAGAATCACCTAATAAATCATCTAAATCTTTAACACCACGATTTTGTAAAAATTCTTCCTTTGTTTTAGGAACGAAAACCATATCTCTAGTAAGATGACCAGTAGCTTTATGATGTTTACCATGACTGAATTTCCATGAGAAATATGGCACCAATAAATAAGAATGTAATACCCAACCAACAAAATCATTAACACTACCATAATCACTAAAAGCTTGATGTCCACATTCATGAGCTAAAACCCAAATCCCAGTTCCAAATAATCCTTGACACCAAACATAACCTGTCCAAGCTGCAAATCTAATGAATTGATTAGGAATCAAATGAATATAATTATTAGCAATGAAACCTAATACGACCATACAAAAAATATCACGGAAAACATAGGATAATGATTGTAATAATCTACGTTCATAACAATGAGTTGGAATGGCGGATAAAATATCTTTAATGGTATAATCTGGAACTTTAAATTCATTACCATAAGTATCAATAGCAGTTAAATTTGTTTGATAGGTTGAAGTAGTGGAAGTGGTTTTAAAACTGGCAACATTACCTGATTTACTGATAGTAGCAGAACTATCAGTAGATTGATCAGCATTGTTGTTATTATTGAATCCCGACGAAAAGGAAGTTGTAGCAGCTGCCATTATTGAAAGTTAAATGAATAATTATTACAACTGATTGAAGGTTAATGAAAGAAAGAAATAAAAGGAAAGAAGTGAAATATAAAAAAAAATTGAAATTGAAATTGAAATTGAAAAAAAAAATTTAAATCTCTAAAAGCAGACGAATGAGATAATCTCTAAATAGGAGAAAGATAAATTAACAAATACAAAAATAACACGATATTGTAATATTACTACTACTCATCTGGTGTTACTTTACTTCAGGAGAGTAAGCAAACAGTATGTAGGTTATTATCATTTAAGACTTGGCGGGCCAATAATACAATAGTTGATTAATTTCTTTTTCTAACAAAATATGCAGTTTATATTTCTTTCATATGCAAAACTGGACATCTCAAGTTCTTATTAAACTTCTTTAAGCGCTCAATAAAGTAAAATATTTTTGACTAAAATATTTCTTAATTAAGTATAAATACACCAACTTTCATTTCTTTTTCCTTTTTGCAATTGTCAAGATTGTTAAGATTGTTTTCCGGTCAAATACTTTTGTCAACTAATAACAGTAAATCATTTGAATAGATGAACTAAAACTCTACATTATGTTCATCCAAAGAAGTCATCTATCAAGGAAACGAAGTTGTTCCTTCAATTCTAGAGAAAATTTTGAATTGATAAAGACAAGTTCAAATCAAATCAAACGGCATTTGAATATTTTCTCTCTCTTTAGTACATTAGGAATCTATTTTGTTGAGTTTTTATAAATTCAGGCCCCAACGGGATCGTATTTCGTATGCAAGTGTTTGTTTGTTGGGTTATTTTTTTGGTTAATTGCGGATAATCACATTTTTGTTACTCTTACACAAACTAATGGGTAATACTTTCTGTTAGGTTCGGACTGAGATTGAAGTTGAACTTATGTTTTTGAAAATTAGACGGAATTTGATTATTTTTAAGCTCTCGTGTATGTTCAGTATAGGTTGATTTGATTTCTTTTTAGCGTGAACCAATAATAAGACTTCCATTTGATGTTTCCAATTGACAACAAACTCTAAATAATAATACGAAATCGTGCAATTTCTTCGGTAGAGAGGAAGTCGTCCATAATTTCTAATCCCTTTCTAAACATCAATAGTGAAGATATTAACAACTTGTCAAACTTCTCATTGATTCTTCATATCGGAATGTTTCGTATGGAGTGGGGGATGACAATAGTATTTGATTTATGGAATGGTACACACACACTTTCACCACTCACTAAAATATTAAACAGTCGTGCATGAAGGGATGAAATATTTTTTTAGATCTTTTTCTTATGGCCCAATCACGTGATTAGTAGAATAATTTTTTTTGACACGGGGGTGATAGTTGATGGTTGATCAGTCTAAAAAACACTATTAAGCTATCAAAAAGAAATGAAACAGCAACACGTTGAATGCAAACGTTTTCCTTTAAGGTTTTTGAAATGTGCGGGATTATTCTTATCCTGATCCAAGAATTTTAGTTGTGGCAACAACATTTTCAGATCAATTCTTATTATTACTCAAGATAGAAATTAAGGAGTTTTAGAACTCTTCATAGTGATTTTGTAATTTATGAAGAGAGTTTTCTGAAAAGACAATGGTAGTAATAATTAGATCAGCACATATAAGGAGTTATACAAAGAGTGTCAATTATTATTATTCTCCACTTTTGTTATCAGATATTTCTCTCTGCGTTTAACTCATTTCGGCAAAAGGGTAATCTCTTTTCAAGCCACCCCCACCATATAATCCACAATCTCTCCTTATATTTGCCCCACATGTTGAGTTTCTTCATTTTATCTGATTGCTCTTGCTTTTAAGTTAATTGCGATGTCTTCCCCCGTACCTTCGCAAAAGCAAGTGATTGGCTAATGGTCGAACAGTGTGACAACCAACTATTGCTTGTTTTGCAATTGCTCTTGATTATATTTTCGAAAGTGATCGGACCCTACTCCCCATGATAGTACTAAATCTAAGGCGATTCAAATCCTGTATTAAATAATTTATTTCCTATTCTTTTTATTAACAAACCTTATACATATATATATTGTTTAAATTATTTTTTTGTCTAACGAATATTATTCAATCTAGTAGTATTCATATGAACATTAATATCCAATTTATCAGCACTTTCCTCAATTTTCTTCAATCTAGTATTTTGATTATCAACTTCAGTACCCATAGTATTAGCTAATCCTTTCAATTTTTTAGCATATTGATCAATTTGATTCAAATTCAGAGCAATTTCTTTTTCCATATCATCATCTTCACTATCATTTTCAAATTGATATCTTTTAGCAGCTGATAAATTTTTTTCATCTTGATATTTATTATAAACATCATTATTAGTTGAATTATTCGTGATTCCTTGTTTTATACGTTGTTCACTAGCAAACATTTCTTGACGATTATTTTCACGAATATATTTTTCTTGTAATTTTTGATTCTTAATTCTTTCTTCTTGTTGACGTAATCGAGATTTCTTATTAAATGGATTACCATTAGCTGGAATGAAAATCGATCGATTTAATCGTTTCAATTCTTTAACTTTTTCATCAGCTATTTGAGTTTGTGTTTCTGCTAATAATAAGTTTTGTTCAGCATTATATAATCGTTCCAGTTGCGATCCTAACATTCCTAAAGTATTAGTACCCGATGCATCAGCTTCTTGTGCCATTCTAAGAGTATTTCTGGTACTTTGAACTGATTCTTGTTTGACAAATTTAATATCTTGTTTAATGGCTTCTACTTCTTCATCTTCAGAATTGATTTGTTGTTGTTCTTCAGGTACTTCACTTATATCCAAATTCAAGTCTTCTTCTTCGCCATATTCATCATTTAAATCTAAATTATAATCATTGGCAGGTTGTTGTGAACTTTGTTGATTTCTTTTGATCGGTTTCTTATTATCAAACATTTGATGTGATGGAATGGCATTAAGGTCAAGAGTCGAATCGGTATCACCACCTCCATATCCTTGAGTTTGTCTAGTTGATGTACGAGTGGCAGGAGCTGTATATACATTGTCTCGTGAATTTTGAGATTGTGAACTTCTACCACCGGCAGCATAAGGGTTACCACCAGCAGAACTATTGCTGTTGTTGCTATGGCCGCCACGATTACCATTATTTACAGTTGATCCAGAATACGGTGAGTTAGAATATGATGAATTGTTAGTTGATTTGGCATAAGGACTAGAAGTGTTTTGACTTGATCTAGAACCATTATTGTTTCCATATGGATTAGATGATCTAGTAGTTGTTGATGTAGTCGGTGCATAAGGACTAGGTGATGATCCTCTTCCATTACCACCAGAGCCTCCATAAGGATTATTATTAGTAACACCACCACCATAGGGGTTACCACCGTTGTTGTTGTTGGGGTTGCCAGTACTATTATTCCCATTATCATTGGCATATGGATTATTATTATTATTGTTGGTCCCAGGATTAATATTGGCATAAGGATTACCACCAACTGGTCCTAATTGTGGTTTCATATTAGCTCGTTCTTGAGCATAATTCTTAAATGCACCAAATTTCTCTTGTCGAGTATTATTTGATCTTGTAGAAATACCAACTCGACTTAATTCTTCACGAATTTCTTGTTCGGTTGGTTCTTTCTTTTGAAACATTTTCTTAATACCCATCTTTGATTAGTTGTATAATATATGTTGTTGTAGTATTATAAAAGGAAGTAAGCTGGTTCTTGAGATTAGTTTGTTGAAGTTAAATAGAGTATGATATTTTTTTGTTGAATGAAATGAAATGAAATTTAGTTTAACATTTACAGTTACAGCCTTGAATGGAATGAACAGGACAAGTGAGCAAAAAAAAAATGACGATTTCTATTTTTATAACAAACGATTATCCAAACAAACATAAATAAATTTCAACTAATCGTCTAGTATGAACTGATAAACTATATTCACCATTTGTTATTGTAAATTCACATTTATCTTAATACAATAAGTATCAAGTCTAATTAATGTTGTTCCCTTCGACTCTTATTCTATCTATGTCACGTGACCACGCCTACAACTCTGATATTAATCCAGTTACAACATAAAAGCTTAGGGATTCATTATTGATACAAGTATTACTAGTTTAAAGAAACGATTCATAATAAATCACTATTTATGAAAGTAAGATTCTGAATGGTTTGTAGAAGGTTTTATGCAACCTGTTTATTATACGTTTGTTAAAGTTGTAAAGGGATCGCGATAGGTTTTTTTTCAGTTCAAATTCGCTTAGGAAGACTTCATTGACAAGCAAATGTACACTTAACTATGTGGATAACATATCATAAAGATGATCCAAGAGGAGGTATGTTAGAAACTGAAGATTTTTGATATTTATTTAACCCCAGGCCAACTAACAATTCATTAGAATATAAACATTTATCACCAGAAACAAATTATACCGTGGGACGTGATGAAAATACTGATATAAAATTCTGGTCACCTAAAGTATCAAGAGAATTGATTGAATTAATAACTGGACCCAACATAGGCAATACCCAACCACCATCATCGTCATCGTCTTCTTCTTCAATAGGTAGTGATAAAACATTATTAATCATTAGAATATGTAGTCGAGCGAAAACGATTATAAATGGGAAAACATATAAATTATTATCAAAAGATAGTAAACCAGAAGAAATTGATTTCACAAATGAATTCAAATTGAAAATTGAAACTATTCCACAAATTGATAAACAAACAGGACAAATAATAACTCAAGATACTCCATTGTTCATTGAATGGATTCCCTTTAAATTATATATTAGTGCGAATGAAAAATGTGATCAAAATCATTACAAAACAATAATAAAAGATCATGGTATTGATATTCAAATCGTTGATAATATAATGGATGCCACTCATTATTATTATGATAGTGATAATAACGATATCAAGGAGGAAGAACAAAAAGATGAATTCAAATTGGCAATTATTAAGGGTATCCCAATTTTAAATTCACAATGGTTACAAAAAGTATTAGGTCATGATAATGAGGATGGGTATAATAGTGTTAAGGATTGGCTTTTGGATATAGATTATAAGAAATACTTACCAAAAAAGGATGATCACTATTTACCGAAAAGTTATAGATTAAAGCCATTAAATAATGTTAAATTAGTATCATTGGAGAGAATAAATTGGTTGGAAACAATAATTATAGATTTTAAAGTGTTAATACAACAACAAGAAGACGTATTGAAATCGAAAATAGGTGATAATCAATTCATTTTAATTGTTCCAACTACAATGGCAACAACTTTGAATAGACATAATTTCCAAACTCTAACAGAAGATCAATTATGGCAATCAATTAAAAAGGGTTCAATACTGGATCTCCCTAAAAATTCTTTTAATCAATTGAAACGTACCTCAACAACTATGTTAGCATCAGATGATAAATCAGTTACAACACAAACGCCTGAGGTGGCGGCACCTTCAGGGAGAAAGAGAAGGAAATATGAAAAAGTTGATAGATTACATTTCTTCTCCTTAGGTACGACAACACCAACAACTACAACTACACCAGTACCATCTACACGTGATCCATCCCCTAAAGTATCAATCTTGGACACTGACAATAAAAGCACATCACCAGAATTAAATAGTCAGAAAATTAATACCAGTGGTGATAATGATTCAATAACTCAAGAAATAACACAATTAAGTGATCCCATTAAAAAAATTTCAACGATAAAGCAAAATCAAAAAGTGTTGAATTCTCATACGCAAAGTCGTAAAATCAACCAAGAAGATGCACTTAATAGTTTGGGTGATTCGAATTTATCATCATCAACTGATCAATTAGCAAGGAAATCTAAACCAGATTCCAATTCACAAAAGTCTAGTTCCAATTTTCCATCAATTAAAAATGAAGAAGAAGAACAAGAAGACGAGGAAGAAATTCCTGCAATCGGATCAAAACGTAAGAATAAAGATGAAACTACTAATGATGATCAAAAACCATTTAAAATTCCAAAATTTACACCAAAAGTATCATTAGTAGATGCAGTTTTAAAAGTTCAAGAATTGAATAAATCATCAAATTTAGATTTGGAATCTGAATTTGAAATTAATGAAAATTTACAAAATTTGGCAATTGTGGAAATTGTTGATTTAGTTAATCCTAGAAATCGTCGTAATAAAAATAAGAGTGTTGATGATGATACTGAATCGAGATATGCTGGAAGGAAAAATTTCAAGAAATTTAAAAAGAATAAAAAACTATCATCAAATAACAATAATAATAATCGAAGAAGAATTGGGCTATATACTGTTGAAGATAATTCAAACGAAGATGAAGATGACGAGGATGAGGAACAGAATGATACAACTAGAGATGAGAACCATTATAAAGGTTATTTTTAGTTGGTTGAACTACGAGGAGTTAACTGATGCTGTTATGTATACTTTAAGTAGGCTAAACCATTTGTATATCTTTATTTGTAGTTTTAGATAATATCGATTTGAATGGTTGATTTGTTTTTTGGTTGAGTCTGTATACCAATTTTGAAATAAATTTTGTCTTTCCTTAGAATAGTCACAGCAAACAAGTAAAGTACTATCATCTACATAAACCAACAATTAATCAAGTTATACCTTGTATTAATATTTAGAATACAAAAGATTCAACGGAAAGAATACCGGATATCGGAATATTGCAACTTTTAGTTTCGGATTATTATAGTCTATGCTTAGTTATGTACATCGTATCTGCAACTTTACTAACCAAATGAGAGCTAAAACCAATGCTTAATAATGAATTTGCTGATGGTTTTAGAATTGGCAGTATAAGTAATAAGATTAGTAATAACTCAGGCTTGACCTATTTACCAGAGACCACAGATTGCTACTTACAAAAAAAATTCAACGAATCTGAGGGTTGCAAAGTCAGCTATACAAAGTTGTGTAATACTTAAACTACGTTAATAGCTTGTATTTTCTAGTTGAGTATGTAAACCTCCTTAGGAGTAGACGACAAGGGCATCCAAGAGAGTATATATATACCTGACCCTGGTGGTATGATGATACTTAGTAGTCAGACATTGGAGGAAGGATCAAGAGAGCCCTGTATAGGGTTGTGGTTGTCTATACTACCTTACAAGTTGTGGTTAAGAAATCTAATGTGGCGTAGACAAATAACAGCTGTGTCAAAGATATCAAGCTTGCTACACCTAAGATATTATTAAGACGAGCTTATTGATGTCAGTATATACACTAGCCACAATTATAGTAGCAACACTATTTACTCCATAGTAGAATTATTACCAATACAATTTAGTAAGCAGAAACAATTTCTGTACAATCTTAGCTAATAGATTGATTACAAATAAGTTACCAGTAAATTGATTGTGATGTGGCTGTATCAGTTGTTGTTATCGATTTGTTATGAAATTATAAATACAAGGATTAATAGATATAACTGATAAACAAATATTGATTATTAATCATCACTTGCATATTATGTAATGAGAAAAATATTTGATTACAAATTAAACAGAGAAAGAGAGAAACAAAGAATTTCAGATTACGCCACAATTTCTTGGTGTATGTTTTTCCTCCTTTCTTTACATTTTACGGGAAAAGATTCCTCCATTTAATTCCACATCTAACTATGGCAACAATATGCGTTTGTGTTTTTAGCTAAGTATGCTTTGTCGTCTCTCCTTACACTGCTTAACCCTCCACCCCTCTATTTGGCTTCACATTGAATCAAACCATTATAAATAGACGTGTTTCCTCCATTCCACATGACTTGTAATTTTTTGTTCTCCAATCTCATCAATCAATTACACAAGCTTATCTAATAATTAATCTATAATATCTATCTATCACAATGTCTAAAGTCTCAATTACTATCATCGGTTTGAATGGTTTCTTAGGTAAACCAGTTCTTGAAGCTATCAATTCTGGTATTTTTGACGATAAAATCAATTTCCCAATTAAAGCTATTACAAGAAAAGAACCGGAAACTAAAAATGACAAAATTGAATACGTTGTTTCTGAAATCAATGAAGAATCAATTAAATCAACCTTGAGCCAAAAATTATCCGGTACTGATGTTATTATTGAATTAATTGGTCCAAATCCAGAGGCTTTCGCTAATATCGAAAAATTAATTGATGCAATTAAACCAAAATTATTCATTCCATCACAATTTGGTACTGATATTCCTAAAGTTGATGAATATGCTCCAGGGTTTTTAGGAATCAAAACTCAACATTCAGAAAATGTCAGAAAATTAGGAGTTAAAGTTGTTGATATTATAACTTCGTTATTTGCTGTTCCAGGAGCTTTTCTTTATGAATGGGTTGGTTCAACTGGTATCAATGCTGATGACAAAACTGTTAAACTTATTGGTGACATTAATCAACAATTTGATATTTCTAAATTAGAAGATGTTGGTAAAGCTGTACTTTCTATTGCTACTAATCCTAATCCAAGAGAATTACCAGATACCATTAGAATTGGTTCTGATAGAATTACTGTCAAAGATGTCATTGATAGATATTCTAAAGATCATAATGTTGAATTGAAAGTTGTTTCTGAACAATCTGCAGAAGATGCCAAGAAAGAGTTTACTGAATCTTTGAAAGCTGGTTTTGATGGTGAGAAATTCTTATGGTATTTACAAGTTATTGCTGCTCAAGGTTTAGATAAAGGTTTACTCTCCAGTAAATTGGACAACGAATTGGTCAACCCAGGTGAGTCTTTATGGAAATGGGGCAAGTACTAAGATTATCAGATATAATTTATTATGTCCCAAGGTTTATTTTCATTTAAAGTAGGCAATATGTAGTTAGATACTAAGTATTTGTTATTAATAAATCAGATTAAATCAATGAAAGGATTACAATTAATGTAGATGAGGATTAGAAATTGGTTTCTAATAGAGAACTGTTGTACTCTCTTGGTGCCTTCTCAACAGCCATCTGGTTAACAGTAGTCACGTGCTGTTGATCATCCAAAACTATTCCACATTTTGCTTTATGAAAACCTACCCTAATATTGCCAATTGTGCTACCATACACGGACTTGTAATTCCAGCCACACTTTCTTACTTGTTATTGTTGATTTCCTTGCAGCTTTATTTGCAACATCCACAAAAACCCAACAAGACAAAAATAACCTCAAATTACAAATCATCATTAAAGATCTTATCAACAACATGTCCCCTTTTTGATAATTAACACCTTAAATTAACCTCTTGTGGGGTTGATCAAACCTTGAATTTGAACCCTAAGTGCAAGTAAGAACGAAGTTAAAGCATCCAAGTCTTGTGAAAAAGCAACATGTAACGGCATTTTAGTTTCGAACCGAGTTAAAAATTGGAAGTAAGAATAAGAGAAACTGCGTGACGGCTGTGCGGCATATTATTTAAGGCAAATTGACGATGGCAAAAAAAATCTTTAATTTTTCCGTCTTGGTAATTAAATATCGCGAAGGCATTCCTTTAAAGTAATGCCTTTATGAATGGTCAAAATGCCCTATTTTAAAATGCCTTATTACTTTCTATTGCGCTTATCATGAAATTTGGCTATTACTGGCACGGCAACAATTTAATCAGAGCATCTGAAATGTGGGTGATTAATTGCAGAGGGCGGTTAGATATAATTTTAGATGGATTGATTTGCCTAATTAGGAATTTGTAACTTTATAAACCTCCTAATAATTTTTCATCTTTTCATTTTTTTCAAAATAAAATGGGGTTTTCACATATTATCAATGCTTATTGTGCTAACCTGATGTAAATTTCTTTATTTTAATTTGACTCCTTCTTCAACCTGTTGAACACGGCACCAATGAATGATAAAATTGATGATATTTAGTTACCAGCAAGCAATGATGACAGTATTCCCAAGAAGAAGAGACAATGGCTACAGCAACTGGAGTAAAACAAGTAGTTTAGCTACAGATCTAACCTTTTTGTAACACCCCAACCATTCTCTCTTTTTTTGCTATATTGAAACACTGATTTTTCTTAAATTATTTACCCAACTCCTAATGGAATATAACAACGAGGTGCTTCTACTTCTCCACATTTCCAACAATAAAACATGAATCAACATCAATATTGTTGCAATTAATCAAACTCTTAACATCTCCACCTCCCCACTAATGATCGATATTATATCAAAACCATTGGAAATTTAGTTTGGGTTTCATTTGAATTTCGGTCAAGAAAATTAAAAGTAAAAAAGAAAAAAAAAATTTATTATTATTATTCGGTTCGATATTGCCGCAAAACCAAATTCCATCATCATTTCACAATATAATATAAAAAGTCTTCAATCTTACACCTTGCAAAAAGTTTCAATTTTTTTTTATAAAATATTTATCTATATTCTAATTGTTACATTTATTCTTTACTTCTAATCAAAACAACTATATATCAATATTATGTTTGAAGTAGGTGAAAAATATCCTGTTGAAAGCAGCAGTAGTTCAAATGACATAGAATCTCGTGGTGTTCAACCTATAACATCCCTCAAAGACAATAAATCAATAGGAATGATAGAGAAAGATAATGATGATCTATCATGTGAACAATATAGTACTTGTGATGAAGTCAAAAGAGATTTAAAAGCAAGACATGTTTCTATGATTGCCATTGGTGGTACAATAGGTACAGGGTTATTCATATCCACTGGTTCTTTACTTCACACCACTGGTCCAGTAATGTCATTAATATCATTTTTATTTGTCACAACTTTAGCATATTCAGTTACACAATCACTTGGGGAAATGACAACATATATCCCCGTTTCTGGATCATTTGCCCAATTTATAACTCGTTGGGTTTCAAAAAGTTGTGGTGCTGCTAATGGTTGGTTATATTGGTTTTCATGGGCCATAACATTCGCTTTAGAATTATCAGTTGTTGGTCAAGTCATACAATATTGGACTGATGCTGTACCATTAGCTGGTTGGATTTCCATTTTTTTCGTCTTATTAACTACATTTAATTTATTCCCGGTGAAATATTATGGAGAGGTTGAATTTTGGATTGCTTCAACTAAAGTAATTGCTATTGTTGGGTGGCTCATATATGCATTTTGTATGGTTTGTGGGGCTGGTAAAACTGGACCAGTTGGGTTCCGTTATTGGCGGAATGGATATGCATGGGGTGATGGGATGATAGTTCTGAATAATGGTAAATACGCCATTTCTTTCATTAATGGTCTTATCA
>OKKB01000333.1_pt1 | contig 14178 bp, 10 predicted proteins | sample 1613931 | NCBI WGS metagenome assembly OKKB01 (sample SAMN04436893, study PRJEB24849) | human gut metagenome | biome: human gut; feature: NICU; material: stool | host: Homo sapiens | place: USA: Saint Louis, MO | collected 2012-02-08
TTGCTACCCCCCCCCCCCCTCTGCTCTCACATATATTCTTATTCAAAGAAATCATCTTGTTCTTCTTGTTGTTCATCTTGTTTTTGTTCTGGAGCATCAATTTCTTCAGTAAGAACAGCTTTTTGAGTTTTATCATTATCCAATCTAATATTTTTGCCTTGTAATGCATCATCAATAGAAAATGGTAATTTCCCTTCTTCCATCAATTTTTCAATATATTTTCTAAATTCTCGTCTTCGTTCTTCAGTAATTTTTAACCCTTTAATGACATTTGGATCAGTTTGATCTTCATCATTTGGTGATGGATATAATGAAATATATTTTTCAGTTTTAGGAAATAAAATAACATAAGCTAAATCTATTTCTCCATGTCTTAATTGTTTTCTAGCTTTTTTAATATCTTTTCTAATTCCAGTTTGAGAAATTCTTTCAAATTCTTTACGTAAATTTTTCAATTTCCTCACTGCTTTCTTTCTTTCGAAAAATCTAACCATATGATATTTTTTAGCTAATACTTTAGCTTTATTTTGAACTTGAGAATTTTGTAATTCAACTTTTAACCCCTTGAGAGCTCTATCATATTCAATTTTCTTGTCTGCTGGTAAATTGGGATTTTTCTTGATCAATCGTTCTATATCTCTTATTTTCTTTTTTATTTTAGCTGATCCTGATCCAATAGATTCGGCAACTTGTATTGGAGCTCCTCTAGATCTAGATTTATTATTTTTGGGGTTCTTTACTGTCTTGGGCATAATGAATTAATCTATTAAGAAAAATGTTTGATAAATAGGTTAGTAAGAGATGAGAGAAAGAGAGAATTAGTAAGAGATGAGATAATAATTTTTTCTTCTTCTCTTCACTCACTCTCACTCAGTCTCATTCTATACTTTTCTATTCAGCTCAACTTGAAAAAAAAAGACAGAGTAAGCAAATACAAATACCCTTTCACAACATCAACAACACCTTTTAATACAAACAATGGGGATACTTGAGAAAATTGCTCAAATTCAAGAAGAATTATCTAGAACCCAAAAAAATAAGGCCACAGAATACCATATTGGGCTTTTAAAGGGGAAACTTGCCCGTTATCGTCGAGAATTATTAGAACCACAACCAGGTCAAGGATCTTCTGGTGGTGGTGGTCAAGGATTTGAAGTGGCAAAAGCCGGTGATGCTAGAGTTTCATTAATTGGGTTCCCGTCAGTTGGTAAATCTTCATTTTTATCAAAAGTAACCAACACAAAATCTGAAGCAGCCAATTATGAATTCACAACCTTAACTTCAGTTGGTGGTATTTTAGAATATAATGGTGCTGAAGTACAAATTGTTGATTTGCCAGGGATTATTAAAGCTGCTTCTCAAGGTAAAGGTAGAGGTAGACAAGTCATTGCTGTGTCAAGAACTTCTGATTTGATTCTTATGGTTTTGGATGCAACAAAAGGTGGTGATCAACGTGAAATATTGGAAAATGAATTAGAATCAATGGGTATTAGATTAAATAAACAAAGACCTAATATTTCCATAAAAGTGAAAAAAACCGGAGGTGTGAAAATGAATTCAATTACTCCACCAAAATATTTGGATGAGAAAATTGTTACTGCATTATTAAAAGATTACAAAATACACAATGCTGATGTATTAATAAGAGATGAAAATGTCACCATTGATGATTTTATCGATGTTATCAATGACCAACATATTACATACATCAAATGCTTGTATGTTTATAACAAAATAGATGCGGTGTCATTGGAAGAATGTGATAGACTTGCCAGAGAACCAAACACCGTGGTGATGTCGTGTGAGTTGGATTTGGGTATTGAAGATTTGAAAGAAGAAATATGGCGTCAATTAGATTTGTTAAGATTATACACGAAAAGAAGAGGTGTTCAACCAAAATTTGATGATCCAATGGTGGTACGAAACAATAGTACTATATTAGAAGTGTGTGATTCTATTCATAGAGATATGAAAAATCAATTCAAATATGCATTGGTTTGGGGTTCAAGTGCTAAACATTCACCACAGAAATGTGGATTGACTCATCCAATTCATGATGAAGATGTTGTTCAAATTGTCACCAAGTAATGTTTTGGGGGGGGGTCGGGTGATTTTGGATTTATAGAATAGAAAAATATTGAATATAGTAATTAATTAAAAAAAGGTTTCAAACAGAACCAAGTGATTGATTCAAGTAAGAAGAAGAAGTATTTAAAGATTTTGTATGTGAAAAAAAAAAAAGAATATAAAAACTCAGAATTGTTTTTTTTGAGAATCGTGTATTTTTGTTTTCCATAAACAATCATAACAACAACAACAACTACCATAAGAATGAACAAGTATAGTGATTTACCAGATATAGACAATGAAGGCCAAGAAGTATTTGAATCTTCAGATGTGGAAAGTGAGATAGAACTACCGATTGAAACGAAACATGATCCTGATATAGAAATCAGTTCCATTAATGTTGAAGAATCAAAAGAACTTTTCGCTCGAAACGAAATTATTGATACCACGTCGTTTGATTTTCTGGGGAATCTTTCCAGATTGAATGGATATAGTGTAGCACAAGTTGAAGAAACTACTGAAGAGAAACTTTCTAGAATATCAAGAGAATTAGAAGAAATCAAATTACAAGATCAGACGGCTTCGGCTTCACAACAAGTAGATCAATTATTAACAATACTATCAGAGTTGAAATCGGAAAATAATACAACAACCAATAAACTTTTACGTTCTGATCAATTGAAAATAGATAGTTTATTCAAACATATTGAATCCGATACCCCTGCTGTTGCATCTCAAAATTTTAATCGTTTGATAGATTTGGAAAATAGATTAAGTGTGCTTGAATCTGCCGTTGGTGGTACAGAAGACATCACCACAACCACTTCTATCCAACTAACTATAAATGATCTTTTACGGAAAATTTCCATTATTGAGAATCCGGAATATAATTTTGATAAAATTAGACAAGAAGTGGATAAACTTACTAAAGAATTGGAAGAATTAGATTTGAAAAGAAAAGTATTAGATATAGATATAGATATAGATAATGATCATGATCATAATGATGACATATCCAAAACAACAACAACAATTACAACAACAACAATTACAAAACAGGATAAAATTGATGAATTATATGAAAAATTGCCTCAAATTAATAAATATAATCAAGTTGCTCCCATGTTATTAACTAGATTGAAAACTTTAAATAGTATACATCAAGAAATGAAAAATAACATTGATTTATCAAATGGGATTGATCAAATATTAAATGATGTACAATTGGATTTGAAAAATTGGGATCAAACAATAATTAAATTAAATGATCGTATTAATGATTATGAAGATAATTTTGCAAAAAATTCAACAATTGTACAAGAAAGAATTAGTGATTTAATATTAAAAGTAGATAGTTTATCCACAGACTGAATGAAGAAGTAAATATATATATATATATATATAGTAGTGTTGGTGAAACCAAAAACTAGCGGATTAACTATTCGCTCGCTAATGTTATCCTCTTTTAGAAGCGGACCTTAAAAAAATTGGTTTGTCAAAGCGAGAAAAAAAAAAAGACTAAACAAAACAAAGACTAAATTAAATACCCCGTGATGAGCTGCGTTGATTGATTGAATTACTGTTGGTGTAAAGTACTCCGCAAAAAAATTTATAATGAATGAAAATTCAGAATCAATACATAAACAATCAATTTCCCTTCCCTTCCCCAGTTGTTTTTTTTCTTCTTTTTCTTCTTCTTTTTTTCATTTTCTTTCCTTTCATTAACAACTACAATACAGACATACATATTCATTTATAATGTTAAGATCAACTACTCGTAATACATTACGTTTGGCTACTAGATATACTAAAGTTTCATCAAGTATCATTCGTCACACTTTACCAACAATGTTTGGTAGTAGTACTGGTGGTAGTGGTATAAGATTTGCATCTCAATTGGCTCATGTTAAAACCCCACCAAACTTACAAAATGAACCAGTTAAAAATTTTAGTTTCAAAGATACTAAAGATTGGGATTTATTAAGAGCTTCAATTACTAAATTCACTGATGAAGGTGCTTTAAAAGTCCCATTGGTTGTTGGTGGTAAGAAGATTTATCGTGACGAAATCAAAACTCAAGTAAACCCAGCTAAACACTCTCAAGTTTTAGCTGACGTTTCTCAAGCTACTCCAGAAGATATCATTGCTGCTATTGATGCTGCTAAAGCTGCTAAAGCCAAATGGGCAACAACTTCTTGGACTGACAGAGCTGCTATTTTTTTGAAAGCTGCTGATTTAATTTCTACCAAATATAGATATGATATGTTGGCTGCTACTATGTTGGGACAAGGTAAAAATGTTTATCAAGCAGAAATTGATTGTGTTGCTGAATTGATTGATTTCTTTAAATTTAATGTTAAATATGCTGAAGAAATGTATCAACAACAACCAATACAAACTTCTCCTGGTGTTTGGAACCGTGCTGAATATAGACCTTTGGAAGGTTTTGTTTATGCTGTTACTCCATTCAATTTCACTGCCATTGCTGCCAATTTGGTTGGAGCTCCTGCTTTAATGGGTAACACTGTTGTTTGGAAACCATCTGCTACAGCCGCATTATCCAACTACTTGTTGTTGACAATTTTGGAAGAAGCCGGTTTGCCAGCTGGTGTCATTAATTTTATCCCTGGTGATCCAGTTGAAGTCACTGATATTGTTTTAAACGATAAAGAATTCTCAGCCTTACATTTCACTGGTTCTACTGATGTTTTCAAAAGTTTGTATTCTAAAATCAGTAATAATGTTGCTGCTGATAAATATCGTGACTTCCCAAGAATTGTCGGAGAAACTGGTGGTAAGAATTTCCATTTGATTCATCCAAGTGCTTCAATCAATCATTCGGTTTTATCTACATTAAGAGGAGCATTTGAATACCAAGGTCAAAAATGTTCTGCCACTTCAAGATTATACGTACCAGAATCAATTTGGCCAGAGTTTAAAGATCAATTAGTGGGTGCCATGTCACAAATCACTATTGGTAATAGTTCTGAACCAGAAAACTTGAACACATTTATGGGACCTGTGATTCATGAACAAAGTTTCAAAAAATTATCTGATGCCATTGAACAAGCTAAATCAGATCCAGAATTGGAAATCGTTACTGGTGGCTCATATGATAACACTAAGGGATTCTATGTTCAACCAACATTAATTAAAACCACTAATCCAAATCATGAATTTTTAACTAAAGAATTTTTCGGTCCAATTTTGACTACATACGTTTACCCAGATGGTGAATTCGAAAATATTATAAAGAGTATCGATAGTATTACTAAATATGGTTTGACCGGTTCAATCTTTGCTAGAGATCGTGATGCAGTTAGAACTGCTGAAGAAAACTTGAGATATGCTGCTGGTAATTTCTATATTAATGATAAATCTACTGGTGCTGTTGTTGGTCAACAATGGTTTGGTGGTGCTAGAGCTTCTGGTACTAATGATAAAGCTGGTAGTGGTAACATTTTATCCAGATTTGTTTCTATTAGAAACATTAAAGAAAACTTTTACGAATTGACTGATTTCAAATATCCATCCAATTATCAATAGGAGAAACGAGATTAGTTATTACTTTATATAGTTAATGTTTGAATGTAAATATTTATATTAAGAAGAGGTTTTCTTACATAAGGTGTTCATGTTGTTTCCCAGAAACATTAGTTTTTTTGTTTTTTATTTTTTGAAAATTTTTAAAACTATTTAGCATATTATTTTCTCCATGTTTATCTTTTTGATCCATAATTCGTATATTGTGGTTGATATTGTGGCATATAAGGAGTCTGAGGCATTGGTGGAGGGGGCGGTGGTGGTGCAGTAAATACTCTTCCTAACCCTCCACACACGGGACATAACTCAGTATCAAACAAAAAATGAACCATGCCTTGTCCTCGACAATTCCCACATAGTATCCCGCCCAATTCCGGTGATCCTGGAGCAACACGTTTAGCATTGGGCACAGGAGGACCGCCACCCATAGGAACAAAAGTAGTATTACCAAAATACGATGGTTGATAATTAGTACTAACAAATGAATAACTATTTCTTGGTCCAAATGATTCCCAACAATTTTGACATGATTTCCCATTTTTCAATTTATATCCTGTGTTTCGACATTTAGAACAATAATATCCTTTTGGATAAGTAAATGGTAAATTTTTTTGATTTGGATTATAAGCATTTTGATTCAAATAAAGTGTTTGCCAACATTTATGACAAATATCTCCATTTTTCTTATAGCCAGAATTTTTACATTTAGAACAATAATACCCCCGTTTATATGTAAATGGTAAATTCAAATTATTCGTATATAAATTTGCATTTGAAGAAGAAGAAGAAGATGTAGGAGGATGTGATGGTGGTGGTGGTGGTGGTGGTCGGTTGGTTTGTGATCTTGCCGGAGGCGCGGGTGGTTGTAATGAATGATTAGGTCTGTTACTGTTACTGCTGCTGCTACTATGCACAGCTTCATCGTAGGAAGGAGGTAAATCAAAATCTTTATTATTCGTCATATTTGATCCTATATTATTGAAATAAGGATATCCAAGTTTAAATAGAAAGGAAGTAATATTTGATCTTTAAGGGGGGGGGTTCAATTTTTCTTCCTTTTGAATTTTGCGGTTGTCCTGGAAAATCAATGTGTGTGTGTGTGTGTGGGAGAGTTGTGCGTGCGAGTGAGAATGGCTCTCTTTCTCTCTCTCTCTTCCTTGTTGTGGAGGAGAACACAAATTTCTTATCAACTAATAATCGTAATTCTATCCTAATTTGCTACTCAGCAAAAAACTACAAACAATGTTGACAAGTATTTAAATATGATGCCCTTCTAGATCTATAAGTTTACACTCTTTATAACTATATTAGATTGACAATTGTCATCCAATTAGTACTTAATATGATCTTTTTGAAGTTTTTTTGTTAGCATAGAATCATAATTGCCAATTTATACACGACCTGGTGTTAACACAACGACGCCTCAGTTGCGAAGGTCGAGAAAGAAAGAAAGAAAAAAAAAAAAAATTTAAAGTAAATAAATATCATAACAGATCATTAAATCAAATACATACAACCATTAAATCAATAGGAAAGTTATTAATAATTAAACATGATTTGGTTATCTGAAAGACAAAGTATGTTTTAAATTGGTTTGCCAGAAGAGCTGAATTTGCTTTTTGGAAAAATTGGCTTTACTAACAATAATACGTTCTTTTTCTTTTTTTAATGTTAGAATTTGGAGTGAGTTTCACTGCTGGAGGGATTTTCTTTTTTGTATTTGGAATAATGACATTTTTCGATTCGGCATTATTAGCACTTGGTAATGTATTATTTATAATTGGTATAACATTAATTATTGGACCACAACGGACAATTGCATTTTTCAGTCGTCCAACAAAATTAAGAGGAACAATTTGTTTTATTCTTGGAATACTATTAATATTATTGAAATATGCATTTATTGGATTTATTTTAGAAAGTTTTGGTATATTAGGATTATTTGGTGATTTCTTTGGCACAATTGTACAATTTTTAAGATCTATTCCTTATATTGGTGATGTTTTGAGTCATCCATTGATTGCACCTACCATTGATAGACTAGCAGGTATAAGTAATACCTTACCCGTTTGAAAGAAAAAAAATGTCACAACAGTTTTTTTATTTTGTTTGGCATATTGTTTGTTCGACGAAGGTTTCTCCTTGTACAACATTGTATTTATATTATTTGTATATTTTTAATGATTTTGTAATATGATTCATTTTGTTTGTTTGTTTGTTTGTTTATTTATTTATAATTATAATCTATTACTTAATGGAATTGAACTACCCATTAACTTGTCTATGGTGTCAAGTATCATATCACATTGTTTCAATGCATAACTCAAATCAATATATGCATATGGTTCAATACTCAAGTCTAACATTATTTGCAGGTTATTTGTAGTAGTACAATTGATATGATTATCTGAGGAAAATTTGGGCAACCATAATATTTGTGATGGTAAATTCCCATTTCGACATCTTGTACCAATCATATTTGAATGATAAATAAAAGAATTGATATTGTGAGAATTTCTCATAGCAGTAGTTGTGACCACTCTAATTCCTGATAAGTTTTGATGTAGTGGTCCTGGTTGATTGAAATTTACATTTGGTGACACAAACAGAACACGGCCAGAACGAAACATGGCAAATCTAATCTTATTCATTAAATCAATAGGATGATATAATAGACCGACATAATTTCTAGAATCAATAGTAGTATTCATGATTTCTTTTATTGGCGTATCGGGATTTGGTGAAACTGGTCGAATCGATATACTCCCTAATGTAATAGTAAATTGTATTAAATAATTAATGAAATCTTGATTAGATAACTTGAAATTATTTAAAGTTGATATTCCACACCAAGGTTTAGTATCTAAAGATTGTGATATTTCATTTTCAATAATCATGATTTTCAAATTCCGTAGATGAAGATATTTGAAGTATATTGATAATGCTAGTATATATGCAGTGAATGTGCTTTGATGGTCTATTATGATGTTGGTCATATTTATTGATCCACAATGAAGTCAGTTGTCTTTTTTAATTGTTATATGTGTCAATATTGCAAATAAGCCACACGAACGATATATGTTTATTATCTCTATCTCACCACATTATATCAAGTCGAGCACATTTTCATTTTCTCAACAAAGATTACGATGAGACAAAAAAAAAAAAAAAATATACCAAACTCATATCAAGAGATGAATAAATGATTCATTACTGTCAACTCTCCAGTAATTCAACATCCCATCCCTATCTTATCATGTCTAGACGAGCAGAAATCAAACAAAAACAAGAACTTCAGGCACGATTCCAATTAGCCATGTCTGCTAATAATCAAAAGGCATTAAATTGGCTAAAACCATTGAAATCTACTGCTTCCACCACATCAACATCATCAGAAACCCCCAATGCGAATAATCCCACTTCTGATGATTCATTTATGGATTTACAAATTATTCCTCAAGGTGCAAGTCTATCGAAATTGGACAATTTACAAAAAATTGGGGATTTTATAAATTCAAAAGATATAACAAAAATGAAACAATCAACAACAACAACAACAACAACTGCTTCGAATTTAACATCCAATAGGGTAACTAAATCAAAACCAATGTTGGCATTAATGAATAAAATGAGAGACAGTAATAGGAAAAATGTTCGACAAAACCAACATCATCATCAACAACAACAACAATCAACATCAAGTATAAATGGAAAGAGCAATAAACCAATGATACCGAATAAATCACAGTCTATAGTAAAAAACTACAATAATGAAGAAGAGGATGATGATGATGACGAAGAGGATGATGATGACGAAGAGGATGACGAAGACAGTCGAGCTATAAGGTCTAGAACTGTGAAAAAGGGGTCAAGTTTATTACTTGAGAATAAATTGAATAATAAGAATAGTGGTACGAAAAAGAAAAATGTACGTCCATTTTAAAACCTTAATATAAAGTCCATCTTGGTAGTAGTAATAGTATTGATAATAATAATAATAAGGTTTGCAACTTTTTTGTTAAAATTTTTTGTACGTAGAAAGTTTCAGTTCTTTTACTTTCTTTCCTTTTAATCATTCTATTGTTTTATTCTAAGCCCACGAGTTACAAGAATAGATAGATAGATTAATAGATGAGTTATTTTGTTGTTTGTTATGTTTATTCTTTCCTTCTTGTGATAGATTTAGTTATCCTTTTTTTTCTCTGAAAAGTTTCTTATTCTTTTCTTTGCTGTGGTTACTTTATTGTCGTCTATTTTAGTTTTGTTCTTTTATTCTTTACATTTGTTCTTTTCCATTCTATTCTTGATGAAATTTTAGTTTCTAACGCCTCCTTTATTTTTTTCAATTTTTTGCAGTTAGTTGTATCTTCTGTGTTTTCTTTTATTGTTAAAGAATTTTTTTTTCTTGAACTCTGGTGGTGGTGATGATGACGATAATGATAATGATAATAATGTTAGTGGTTATACAAATATTTTTTTTAAAAAAAAAATAAAAGGTTGGCTTTATATTGTTTTACATTTTAGTAAACCGTAACCATTACCATAACCATTGCTATTTCATTTGCTGGTGCTGTGTATTAGTTAAAACCATATGATGTAATTAAACACCAAAATATTAGCTTAAACGTAAACCCTCTCCAACTTTATTTGACTTCTTTTACTCTTTTACTTCTCCTACGCTATCAAAAATAGAATTGCAGAAAAAGAAGAAAATAAAATTTTTCACAAAGTTAAAACAACAACAACAACAACAATTAATTTACTGTTTTGAATCTCTCCTTCCCTCTCCTTCCTCTCCTTCCCTCCCTCCCTCCTCCCCTCCTTTTCTTCCACTTTCCCTTTATTAATTATCACCAAGAAATTAACATTATAAGTGTTCAGTAAAGTTAATTGAGACAGAGGTATATATTTTTTTCTTTTTGGTCCCGTGTTTATTTGATGGGAAAATTCAATTTTAAGCCATCATCATTGTCGTAAAATTAAATAATTCTTATTCCTTTGCCTTTGCCCTTGGTCTGGGGTTTTAAAAGGGAATGGGATTTTTACTACTTGTAAAACATTTTCTAATAACTTTAAAAGTTATAACTGGATTGAGCATAATATCATTTCTTGAATTGAAAATAATAATAATAATATTTCACCCTCTAGCAATATAAAAAAAATGACAAAAGAGCCAAGATTTTTCTTCTTCTTCTTCTTCTTCCTCCTCCTCCTTTTCTCTCCCTATAACCAATATCAACATGTGAAACCAAACCATTTTGGTAGATATTTTTTGCAGTAATAACAAAAAAAAAACATTCCAAATTTTTAACGTATTTTTTTGTTGTGGCATGTTTTTGTGTCAAACCCCTTGGTATAATAATATTCTTTTTGCCCCCCCCCCAAACTGCCAATGCCAAGTTTCACAACCATATTAGTATTGGTATTGTCATATATTTTGAAGGATGCCTTAACAACAACAACAACTTTTTTTTGTAACTTGTCGTCAAAATTTGGTTTGGTTTTTTAATGGTTATGATAATCGAAGAATTCAAAAAAAAAAAAAACTAAAAGAACAACGCATGATGGGTTAACTATTAATATGCATCAGTTACGCATACACAATACTCGATTGATTGATTGATTGAATGCTCTTTTTCATAACGTTTAAAAACGCCTCATGAGGTGATAAATTGCATAAACGGTGTAAAAATTTATTCTTTCAAGAATATATGTCAAATTTCATTTCATTTCAGATAATTATCCGATTTCATTCTCATTGTTTGGTTGTTATTTTTTTTTTCCGTTAAAAATGCTCAATACAAGAAAACCAAGAAATGGTAGAGTTTCGAAACCAATGCATAGAATACGTAAATTATTCTATGTAATATTGCATTTCATTGAAACTACGGGGATAACGAATATCTGGACTTTTATGTCCGTTCATTAACCCCGTTTATTCAGCTAGTTGAAGAAATTAAAAAGTTATATCTCTCCCTCTATAATCTTTGTTCATATTTCTTAGTTATCTCTCTATACGTTTTTTTATTTTATATTGAAAAATTCTAATACAATAAAACTCTATATATTATACAACATCATTTATTCATATTATCAGTATCATCATCACTCTTAGACCTATATCCCCCACCACTACTAGTGGTACTATTCTCTTCTTCGGCAATAACTGACGATTTATATAACGGTTGTGCATAACCTTGACTTTGACTATGACTAGGTAACAATAATGACGTCACCGATACTTTTTTATTGGTATTATTATTCGGTTGTTGTTGTTGTTGCCGAGAAATTGGCGAATTTGACAATTGTCGTTGATCTGTGGTAGTTGTTGTTGTTGTTGTCAATGGTGGACTTGAAATTGATTGAGATGATGAAATCAGTGAACGAATGCTTGTACCATTAGCAATAGTAGAATTTTGAGGTTCATGTTGAGGATGATGTAGAAGTGAAGATAATGTTGGCGACGTTGTACTTGTAGATGTAGATGTAGAAAATGGACCACTACCACTACCACCAACACTAGTACTACGATAGTTGGTTGAATTCAATATTGATAAATTACCATGAGTAGAAGAAATTGATGATAATGATGATTTCTTGGAAGATAAAGCTGATGCTGATGACATTGATGATTGAGAAGTTGTTCTTGATCCAGAATTTGAATTTGTGCTTATTTTAGGTATTGTAAGGACATCTTTTGATAAATTATTACCAATTGGATGATATTCAAACATTGATGGCCGTAATCGCTCCTGTAACGAATTTGAAAACACTGATGGTTTTTTAGATACCGAAATAATACTTGTAGAACCTTTAGAAGTAACACCAACATCATTATCAGTACCAGTTACCATTGTTGGAGATTGAGATTCTGTGTTAGAAGGTATCAATGGTGAAGATATTTTGGGTAGTCTTCCATTCTGTGTAGGTGGTGTTGATATTGAAGGTGTTCGATTAAACAGTTGTTGATTGTTCATTCTTGATGACAAATCAAACGGACTACCACCAACTAATGACACTGAACGATCAATAGCTGAAGGTGGTGGTAATGCAGTCGATGTTACTGTTGTTGAGCTAGATGATGTAGATGATTCCAGACGAACCTCATTATTTAATAATGATACCGAGTGATTTGGTTGTGTTTTTGGTGAACCTTCAGAATTAACCCTCAACAATGGGTCAAACATCAAAGACGGATTTCTTGGCTTTGAATTGGCTTCATTATTTTCATCAGGCCAAATTTTTCTAAATTGTAAATGTTGTTCATTTGGTGATGGTCTTGATAAATTGTCATTAACTTTTGGAATTCCAGGTGATGTTTGTAGTTGTAGTTGTGGTGGTGGTGGTGGTAGTGGTGGTTGAGGATACTGCTGTTGTTGGTACTCTAATTGAGGGGTATACAGTAACGGCTGAGTTTGATCTAAGGTCGGTGGCGCGTTAGCGGGTATTTGTTGGACAGTAGACCCAGGTTGTTGAGGTGGGGCTACTTGTTGATAACCAAATAACACATTCCCGGGCTGTGGTGGTGGTGCTGGCGGCGGTTGTTGATAGTTGTTATACTGGTGATATTGGAGAGCCATTTCTGGTTGTTGGTGTGGAGGTAGTGATGGCGGTGGCGGTGGCGGTACTTGCCCTGGTGGTTGTTGATAATACATGAGTGGTTGATTTTGGTAATTGTAGAATTGTTGAACTTCAACTGGAGGTCCCATAGAATAATCCTGATACATGAATTGTGGTTGATTATAGGGATTAGTTAATAACGGATTATAAATAGGTTCGGCATAGATTGTACTTCCCGAAGTATGGTTAGAGCTTGATCTTCTCTTGATGTATACCAATGAGGTTTCATCTCCACGTTTGAATCTTCCACTCAGATGTTTAAATTCCCAAACCGGTGGCACTTCTTTGTTGTTGTTGTTGTTGTTATTACCATTTGGAGGATATGTAATGGGCAAAGGATCACTCACTTTATGGAACCCATACATGTGAAGTTGTCGAACAAAACTAGCAACATTGCCGTGTTTAAAATACTGTGTTAGACAATCGGCAAATTCTTTTCCTGGACATAAAGCAAACGTGTTTTGTTCTCCATTCCTGTTGGTCCACCAAATCAAATGACTCAACGCTGGATCATGCAACATAGTATATAGTTTATGAACAAATGCGTTCTTTTTCACACGAGGATCACCAGGATTTTTCTTACTCATTGTTGCAATATAAGTATATTTGCATGTAATGTTAGACAGTTTAAGAGGATGTTGAAATAACTTCTCTTCTTTTTGGTTGGTATCGGAAATCAAAACTGAATAGGTAGATTAATTGTAGGAATGGTTGTACTAATTGGAAAGATATGGAAAAAATTTCTATACTTGTAATCTTTGTTATTGAGTATAGAATTAGATTCTGAAGTTAATCTTTTTAAAAAAAATAAAACAGTAATTATATTCTGAGTTTAATGAATGGAATTGAAGTTTGATTCTGAAATTCAATTGTAGCACATGTAATTAAAAAGAAATGAAGGTGAAACCCAAAACAAAAAAAAGCCCTCTTGCAACAAAAAACAAATTT
>OKKB01000334.1_pt1 | contig 14083 bp, 7 predicted proteins | sample 1613931 | NCBI WGS metagenome assembly OKKB01 (sample SAMN04436893, study PRJEB24849) | human gut metagenome | biome: human gut; feature: NICU; material: stool | host: Homo sapiens | place: USA: Saint Louis, MO | collected 2012-02-08
TCCCTCTCATCTTATAAATCTATCTTCATCTTCATCTTCATCTTCATCTACAATATTAATTAAATACTTCCTAGATTCCATTCTTTTACCATATATCATATTCCTTATTCTTTATGATTTCACTAATTATCAATCCTTGCAGATCATCAAGTGTTGTTAGACACACTTCACAATTGATTTTAAAATCATCATTACTGACAATTACCAATCATAATAAACATCTTCTTCACTTTCAACAACCCTTATCTGGAATTTCAAAAATCATCACTCGACACAATACCACTTCAACATCAGCATCATTGCCAAATCCAATAGATAAAGAATTATTACTTCAATTCACTTGTAATATTTGTAATAATCGTTCTAGTCATAATATATCTAAACAAGCTTATGATCATGGTACAGTTGTTGTACAATGTCCATCATGTAAATCTCGTCATTTAATATCGGATAATTTAGGATTTATGGAATATAATAAAAAATTCAATTTAGCTGATTATTTAAAACAGCATCATGGTCAATCTATTGAAACTGATCCTAATAATACTGTTTTACAATTTAATGATATTCCTGAATCTTTGAAACAAAAATTGAAAGCTACCACCGAAGATGGTGATTCATCAACAATTGAAGAATTAGATTTACCTGAACCAAAAGATAAGAAATAATAACGTATTTTATTTTAATTTATTTCATTTTATTTCATTTGGTCTAATTGTACAAGTATGATATACATTTACTGTATTTATTTAGATTATCTTTGCTGTATAGAGTATTTGAGTTAGTAAATTATTAAAACAAGTTTTAAGAAGCAAAAAGAATACGTAAGAAAAGGCATTAATTGAAGCAAGAATACTGCATTGGAAGGAAAAGTGTTCTACAAGTTTCTATAGTTATCCTTTATCAATAATTACCCCAGTAAAGTATCAAATCAATAAATCAATGAATGCAAAAAAATGAAAAATGATTTGGCAATTTTTTTTCTCTTTGCTTTGCTTTGCTTTGTTTCCCACCATCAAAATTTGTTTTTTTTCATCTCAATTGAAGATTAATCCAACACCAAGACTAATCAAGCATAACTCACAATTCTAATACCATAATGTTGTCTAGAACTGTTTTAAGAACATTGAAACCGTTGAATATTGTTTCAATTACACCAAGATGTCAATTATTAAGATTTAATTCTTCCAAATCAACTCCCAACAACAACAACAACTCCAACAACTCCAACCCTGGCCAACTTGATATTAATGATGAAATATTCAAGAAATATTCACAACAATTACAAAAGAAAGCTCGAGAATTAGGGATTCCATTAAATGAATTAAGAATCAAATTTCAAGATAAAATTGAAAAAGTAAAACTAGAATTAGGTGGGATTGATCCAACTGAAGAATTGAAACAATTTTTTGAACATGAAAAACAAAAGAAACAACAGAATCAAAACGATAATGATGACGGAACGATTAAAATTAGAGGAATTAAAGATCGTAATGCACCCAAATTACCATATAAAGTATTAGATAATTATATTAATTTATCTAAAGCTAAAGAATTACCTCGTGATGATATCATTAAAATTTGGACAGCAAGATTTATTAATAATGATCGAGCATTACATGCCATATTAACTCATTTACAATTTGCTCAACTTTATACTAATGCATTCAAATATCCTCAATTTGTATTACCATTACCAAAACCTCAACAAGATGGTTATGAATTAGAATTTGTTCAATGGCAATTTGTTGGACCCAATACTATTAATTGTATGTTTACCACATTAGCGGAATATAAATTACATGGAGAATATGCTTCTCCTCATACAACTTTAACTTTCCATTTAGAATTGGCACAAGATAAAGATCTTGTATTGATGAATGGATTTAATAATAAAGAAAGTGGGATCTCTATGGATGAAGCTCATTTATTGGTGGTTATGTTACAAAGATTTTATAGTGGTAAAAACCCACAAATGACTCAATTATTACATGAATTTAATAAAGGTAACGCTGAATTTGATATTGATGCTTTGATTAAACAAGCAACTAGTGTGTAAAATTAGATGGCATGTACATGTACATAGAATAGAGATGCTTATATTTATTTATTTATTTATTTATTTATTTTCTTTTCCTGTTATTAAAGCTTCTGGAAAATATTCCTTTACTTTTACTGGGTGGAACATAATCATCTTCATCACTAAGTATACCTGACTCATCTTCAACATAACTAGTTGGTCTTTTGGATCGATTACTTTTAGATCGACGTGTACTATTGGTGTCAGGTGTATCAGTCACAAACAAACGAAGACCAGAGTCATGTTCATTTTCTTCTTCTTCTTCTTCTTCTTTATCGTCATCGTCGTCATTGCCGTAATCATTACTATCATCTGAACTTATAATTATATCATCAATTTTAGGTTTTTTGGTGGCTGTTGTTGTTATCTTTTTAGGGATGGTGGTACTTTTCTTAGGGGTTCTTTTCTTTGTAGTAGCAGACTTTTTGTTGGTGTTGTTGTTAGTTGGTTCAATTTCAGGTTCATAATCTATATTAATAGGCCCATTGATATTTTTCAATTGCAGTAATACATGTTTAAACGCCGTTTTAGCATGTTTTTCATCAGCTCCATGAAATTCATTTTCATCAATATCAATATCTAATAACATTTTGGTTTCTCGTTTAATTTCTTGATTAATAAATTGATTTAAAGCTTGTTTATCATCATTTTCAACAAATTTTTTAACGGCATGATTCATTTCAGTTTCAGGAACTAATGATAATTGAGTTTGTTGTAAGAAATCCCGAATAATATCTTGAAGTTCCAATTCAGTGGTTTTTTTATGATGTAAATTTTCTTCAATTAAATCAACGTCATATTTAGTTTTCCGAGTTAATTTATTATCACTTTTTGTTGGTGTCTTTTTCTTATAAAATTGAACCACATCATTAACATTAGCAATTTTGCCAACAAATCTATTGGAAAATCTCGTCACATTTTCAATTTCATATCCACCACTATATTCGACTCGCAATCTAATCAATGGTAATGGCTTTTCAATGGGATCTGCAGTTGCATTGTTGCTCAGGTTAGTGATTGCTCGATTAGAATTCAGAATATTTTGGCTACTAAATTGTTTATTTGCTCTTTCAATGGATTTTTCCACTTCATCAGTTAAATATGCAATAACATCAGCTTTAGAAGCAGCACCAGGAATAAGATCAGTTTTCAGTAATATAATTTCTCTTAATACAAATGGTCGTACTGTTTTCAATTCAACTGGTTCAATAGAATAATCTTTACCCTTTATATTTAAAATAAATATTTTTTTATCGGCAACTTCACCTTCAGCTAATGAAGTAGCCACCGATGAACCTGCTTGTAATACATCAAATGTGGTTTCTGGATTATGCACTGGATAAGGAATACATTCATGTTCATGACCCCATAATATAAAATCAAGGAAATTTGGTAAAAATGATTCTGGTATACTGGAAGTATAAGTATGAGCAGCATGATTTTGATGAATAACAAATAAATTGAACCAATCTTCAGTTTGTATATTTGGACGTTGAAATTTGACTCCACCATCTCGAAATAATCGATGCAATCTTTCATCTCTTACATTTGACATCCCATACAATGCCAATTTTGTTTGTCCCTTTTGTAATAATATTGGTGAAACAGTTATTGCCTCAGTGTTTTTCACTTTACCAAAATTATTAATTAATCCCGTGACGGCTAATACATCCAATGCCAGTAATAATGATTCACCAGTGGCATCATCATGATTCCCACTAATGGCAAACACCGGGATAGATATATTTAAATTTGGATCTTCATAATTAACTTCATCAAATCCATTATTTAATGATTGAGCCGGATCACTCAATAATTCTAATTCACAAGGACGATCTCCCATACAATTGGATCGAAGTGATTTCATAACATGATACATGGATTTTTTCGTTGGTTTATTAATATGAAATAAATCACCTCCTTGAATTATCATATCAACATCTTTATCTTTGGCAATGGTGGTGATTTCATCAAATGTTTTCCATGCATCATCACCTCTAATTGGATCGTTTTCAAATGCTCCTACATGATTGTCAGTAGTTAGTAGAACCCTAATTGTGTCAGGTCCTGGTTCTATACGTTCTACCAATGGCATAATTGAGAGAAGGTGATGTCTATAATTATATTGCTTTGCAGTATGATGTGTCGTTGTCGTTGTCGTTGTTGTTGTTATTCCTTCCTTCCTTCCTTCCTTCCTTCCTAAATAAAGATTTTCTTTTGCACTCGCCTAACCGTTAACCAAGCCAAACCAAGCCAAGCCAAGCCAGGCAAGAAGGAAAAAAAAAAAAGTATACACGAAACATCGATTCAATTATAAAGATACCTTCCCCCCCTTCTCCCTTTTTACTTTACTCTTAATTGATACATTACAATTATGCCAGAAACATCAATTACTCTGGATTTAGAACATAGACAACAAGATGAAATTAGTAGTATATCATCAATTTATGGTGATATCTTTAAAGATATTACTCCAACGGGTTTAGTTTGGAATAAAAAACCCAGTCCGCATTTCCAAGTATTTTTATCATCGTCAAATAATCCTGATCGACCGACTGTTTCCATTACATTAGATATAGAATTCACTCCTACTTATCCTTTATCACCTCCAAAAGTAAAACTACTAAATGCTCGTAATTTATTGAAAATTAATATTGCTAAATTAGAAAAGAAATGTAAAGATTTAATCAAAGAATATCCCGAACAAGAAGTTTCTTTCACGATAATTTCCGAATTGATTTTCATGTTAGATGAAATACAAACAACAACTGAAAAAGTATTATCATTAGAAGAAGAAAGAGAATTAAGATTAAGAAATGAAAGAAGGGCATTAGAAGAAAAAGAGGCGAAACAGAAGAAGGATGAAGAATTGGCTCGAAAGAAACAAAATAAAGAATTGAATGAACAAATTCAAAAAATTCAAGGTGAATTTGATGATGATTTTACTGATGATCAAGATTTAGATATGTCAACTACTAATGATAATAATAATTCATTAATCCCACTTGATAAAGATCAATTTTTCATTTTTGAAAATGCCATGGAAGCAACCATTCCTAATACAAGACGGAAATTTAAGTTTCGAGCAATACTGGGATTCATAAGATATAATCAAAGGGGGGTTTTCAATTCAATTGGATCCCAATATATTGTTAAACCATTTATTGATAATGAAATGCGGAATAAAATTGAAAATAAAGGTTCTGATTTGGCATTCTTATTAACCGTGATTGATTTAACCAATGAATATTGGCAAACTGACAAGGGGAAACGAGAAATTCAAGATTTAGAATCGGAATTACAATCAATTATGAGTATAAATCATAGTAATATATTAAAATTAATTGGATTTCAAATAGATAAAACAAATGTTTGGAGAGTAAGATTGTTAACGGAATTTTCTCCAGTTAGTGAAACATTATATGATATTCTCCCTACTGCCGAATTTATTAATTGGGCATTAGCAAGAACTTGGCTTATTCAATTATTACCAGCAATGGAATATCTTCATAATGCCGGATTCATCCATAAACTTATATGTCCCATGACCATAGTTATATTTCAAGAGAAGGACCAATTGTATTATCAAAATTCAACTAATGAATTATTAAGTAATAGTATTGGTGGTGGTGGTGGTGGTGGGGAAGACTCATTAACCATCAGTGCTAAAAAAGTGTTGAAATTATGTCATCCTTCATATGGGTATCGTTTATTAGAGATGCTTCTGTTACATCCAAATGAGGGAGAAACATTAGATCGATCTCCACAAGTAAATCCACCAGCATGGTTAGCACCAGAATTGAAAACTTCTGGGTATCATTACAAATCTGATATTTGGGATTTAGGAGTACTTTTCTTAAGAGTAATGTTAGGATTTGATATTTTAAACACCACATACCATACACCTAGTGATTTTATAAATAAATTTTCCGTTAAAGATTTTGTTGGAGCAGAAGAATATGCTTCATTAGTGTATGATGTATTATCGAAAATGTTACAAGTTAAATTATCAAAACGACCATCTCCTTTGGAATTAAATGCCGTAAAATTTTTACGAGATGGTCCCATAATTTCAAAATTACAATCGGAAACTAACTTATCACGAATGAAAAAAAATGTCGAAACTGATTTGGTATCATCAACCAATACAAGACATGTTCAAATACAAGGACATGAACAGGATTCGACTGCAACAACAAAACATTTGAATATTTATCATCAAAATATTTCACGCAGACGGTTATCTAACCAGAATACTCAACATCCATATTTTGGTGAAAATTCTAGTCTTATCATGCCTTCAGGGTCACAACGAAATATGGGGAGATACGCCAGAGATTTTGAAGAAATTGGGAAATTGGGTCGTGGTGGATTTGGTGAAGTTGTTAAAGCTAGAAGTAGAATGGAAGGGATATTTTATGCTGTGAAAAAAATTAAACATCGAGCTGATAAATTGGATTCTTTATTAAGTGAAGTTTTATCTTTAGCTAGATTGAACCATCAATATATTGTTCGTTATTATGGTACTTGGGTTGAAGAATTAGAAGATACATCTGCGATTCCATCTAATAGCACATCTGCTATTGCGAGCGATGACGAAGAGGAGGAAGAGGAGGAAGATGACACAGAAGGCGACTTTGGTGATGATGATCTTGAACTGACATTTTCAAGTCGTGTTGGTCGTTCATCATCTGTGTTACCTAGTTATGATAACTCATTTCAAGTCGATTACATTTCAACATCTTTTGACCCTAGGATAGAATTTGATGAAAGTTCAGAAGAAGATGACCAAAATGAAGATGATGATCCGTTTGTGTTTGCAAATTCAACTGATGATATCTCAAATAATGAAACAGAAGATCGTTCCAAAAGTGATTCGAAAGAAGTTTCTGTTAAAAAACCAAAAGATGTTGTTAACTCCTCTAAAAATGCATCACCGAAATCAATATTATATATACAAATGGAGTTTTGTGAAAATAATACCCTTCTCAATCTTATTGAACAAGGATTACCTAATAACCCTGATGAATATTGGAGACTTTTCCGACAATTACTTGAAGCAGTTTCATATATTCATCGTGAAGGATTTATTCATCGTGATTTAAAACCAATGAATATTTTCATTGATAGATCCAATAATATTAAAGTTGGGGATTTCGGATTAGCTAAAAATTCACAATTTTCTTCAGTTGTTCTGACGAATAATCAAGTGGAAGCTAAAGATAATGAATTATCTACTGTGGTGGGAACATTATTTTATACTGCCAATGAAGTGGCCACGGGTCAATACGATGAAAAAGTTGATATGTATTCACTTGGAATAATTTTCTTTGAAATGTGTTATCCTCTTGCCACGGGTATGCAAAGAGCTAAAACATTAAATGATTTACGATTGAAATCAGTTGAATTCCCTACAAATTTCATTGCTAGTAAATATAAAACTGAAAAAAAAATTATTCGATTATTATTAGATCATGATCCTAAAATTCGTCCTAGTGCAGCACAACTTTTACAAAGTGGTTGGTTACCCGTTGAACATCAAGATCAAGTTATTCAAGAAGCATTAAAATCTTTAGCTGATCCAGCATCTCCTTGGCAGCAACAAGTTCGTGAAGCATTGTTCAATCAACCGTATCTGCTTGCTAAAGATTTAATGTTTGATAAACAAGGTGAACATAATTCCCATAATAAGCATGTTGAATTGGATACTTCGAATGATTATTTATTATTTGATAAAATCATGAAAGAATTGACCAAGATTTTCACTAATCATGGAGCCATTGAGAATTTAAATACAAATTTAGTTTTACCAAAGGCACCTTCACAATCAAGAGAATTAGTTTATGATTTTTTGGATAGAAGTGGTGCAGTTTTAACTTTACCTTATGATTTGACTTTACCAACAGCAAGATTTTTAAGTAAAACCGATATGACAATTCCTAAAACTTTTCGACACGAATTTGTCTATCGACCTAATGTTCGAGGTATTGGTATACCTGATCGTTATAGTGCCGTTAATTTTGATATAGCCGGTGGACTGGAAGTTAACAAGGCAACACTTTTCGCTCATGATGCTGAATGTTTAAAAGTGATTGATGAAATTGTCAATACTTTACCATGTTTTAAAAATACCATTATTGTTATTAATCATTATGATATTTTGGATGCTGTTGTTTCATTTTCTTTTGGTAATATTGGAATTGATGATAAGAAAAAATTAGATATTTTTGGAGTATTATCACAATTGGGAATTGATAAATCACCCGATGAAATAAAACGTTACTTGAGGGAAGATTTTCAAGTACCACATACTGTTACTAAAGATCTTGTTGAAAATTTCAATTTTACATGTGAAGTGGAACGGGCAAGACAAAAATTACAAAAATTAATGGTTGATTCTCCCCAATTATTAAAAGTTGAACGAGCATATACTTATTTAATTGAAGTGGTTAAAATTTTGAAACAAATGAATATTAAAACATCAATGATTTTCAATCCATTGAGTAATTATAATAGTAAATATTATATCCATGGAATAATGTTTCAAGCAGTTTTTAAACCTGATAGATCCAAACGTTATACTAGAGTAGTTACTGGTGGACGATATGATTCATTAATTGAATCTTTTTCAAATGTCACCACAACAACTAAACAAATCACTCCTCATGGTGTTGGATTTTCATTGACTACTAGTTTACTTTTCATTCTTATGAAAACATTAATTTCTCGAGGGAAATCTAAATTGGATCTTGTAAATAAATGGAAGGGCAATCGATGTAAAGTACTTATAAGTTCTACTCAACAACAATTTTTAAGTCAAGTGGGATATCAATTAGTTTCTAAATTTTGGAATAAAAACATAAGTGCTGATATAACATCAGTTGCAGCAAAGACTCAAGATGAAATATTCCAAAATGGTAATTCAGAAGGGGCTATATGGATAGTTATAATACGACTGTTACCTACAACAATTGGGAATTCATTCTCATCTTTGAATGGTGGTAGTGGTGGTAGTAGTAGTAGTACTACTACTAGCACTAGCATTAGAAGAAGTAAAAAATCTGGATCTGGATTTAAACCTTTGAAATTGAGAAATATAATTACTGGTAAAGATATTGATTTAGATTATGATGAAGTGATAGATTATTTGGTGACTGAATTATTAGAAGATTCAGAACATGAAGAAAATGATCAAGATAATGGTACGATGACAAACTCAACAACATTACTTACATCATCATCATTATCTTCTAAAACAAATCAAGAAGAAGAATTATTAAATGGACCAATTGATTCAGTTGAAATTGATCAAAAAATCATTGTTGTTAAAAATGATGCTCCTCGTGGTAGGAAAAATAAACGAGATAAATGGGAATCAGAAAATGATGCTAAATTAGCTGGACAACAATGTATAAAAAATTTAAGTGGTGGACCTGTTGTTGTTATTGATGCTAGAGATGAAATATTGGATATGATTAGTATTACTTCAATTCATCAACAAGATGAATGGATTAGAAAAGTGGTTTATACAACTAATAATTTCCCAAAAAGTTTTGCTATGAATATTTATAATACTTTGATTAAAGAATTTAATAAAGGTTCAATTTGGTGTATTTTGGTGTCTTCAAGAACTCAACATACAACTATTGTTGATCTACGTCGATAAGTGGACATACCTACAAGCATGCTTGTATGCTTATAAACAAGTCAAAAAAGAAAGTAGTTTTCTTGTTTTTTTTTAATAGATTTTTTAATATTAATAATGAATTAATGAATGAATGAATGAATTGTATATATATATATATATGTGGCTACGTATATATTTGGTTACTTATTCTTTAAATAATCATTTTTCCATTGCCAATATTCTTCTAATCTTAATTTTCCATAATTCAGATAATTAAAATCAATGTTTGATAATTCACTTTGAATCATGGCCCAAATCCCCCAATAAAATCCTGGTAATCCATAATAAGCTTTAATTTCATCAATTAATGATTCAACAATTTCTTTTGATGCATTCATATCATTCAAATATCCACGACACCAATTGACCAATACTGGGTTTGATATTGATGGTTCCGGTATAGCAGATCGATCACAATTAAAACCTTGCCATTCTGCTAAATGATTAGCAATATCAAATGCTCTTGGTGCTGGTAACATATATTCATAATCAATGAATTTTATTGGATTATTTTCAATACTTGGTAAATTGAATGAGGATGATGAGGTCGTTGATTGTTCGTCAAGAGGGAAATTTTTAGGGATAATGATATTTCCTGATAATAAATCACAATGAGATGAAACTATTGGAGAATTTATAGTTTGAGTTAATTCGGTTTGTAACCATTCAAATTCTTGTTTAATAATGTCTTTTAAATTGTCTTGATCAATAATAATATCAATGATGGTAGAGTCTTTAGTTAAGTTTTGTTGGAAAGATTCAATCAAATCAGGATTTATGGGAACAATATTGATCCAATCATCTAATAATTCCCAAATATTAGAAATAAATCTTTTCTTAGCAGTAGTGGCACCGCTAGTACTGCTACTAGTCCCACTCAATGAATTATGATGATGTTTCTTTTTGAATGTTATAGATGCTGATGATGATCTTCTTCGTCTTCTTCCAAGTTTTAAAGCTCTTATTTTTTCAATACCTTGTTCAATTAATTTGTAATCAACTTTATTATGTAGATTTCCCAATTGTTGAGCAATCAATGGATATAAACTTTTTTTACTCATTTCTTCTGGTTTTAAAGATCTACCATCCAAATAACCGTAAACTAAACCATTTTTAAATCTGGCGAAAACTGGTGGTGCTAACCCAATAGAATTTAATATCAAATGGGATATAAATTCTCGATGTCTATCAATAATTAAATTGGTTCCATGACCATAAACTCTTATCAACACCGGCTCAGCATCACCGGTTTTTTTGGTGGGGACATTTCCTGTGTACTCACATGATAATAGCATATTTGTGATACCACCAGTTAATTGACTTAAACTTATATTATCAACATTATCCCAAGCTGGAAATATTTTAATTAAAAGTTGTTTCAATTCTTTGAAATCATTATTTAAATTATCCGCCAAATTGATAATTAATTTTGGTAAAAAGATTGATGGAGCAACCACTACTTGAGTCTTTTTCTTGATGTTGTTATTCAATGACGGTGTCGATAAGGAAGATGACAGAGGTGAAGATGATGGAGATGGAGTATATGAATCTTTAGATGTTGACGGTATACTAGAACCATTGGTATTGTTGCTGTTGTTATTTTCTACTTCAACGTCGGAAATTGAAGGATTGTTGAGACTATAAAGTAAATTTTTATTTTTCAAATACAATTTATCAGGAGTAAAATCAGCATGATCTTCAATGGCTTCATGATGAAGATCATTGATAGTAATGTGTGGAGTTGTAATGTTATTTCCATTATGGCTATTGTTGTCTTCATCTTCATCATCCACATTATCCGTGGTTACAGGGATTAAATTGACCTTATCATGCGATATAAAACAATATGCCGATACAAATTCGTCTGCTGAAAATATTGAATCAGATCCATTCTCTTTCTGATGTTGTTGTTGTTGTTGTTGTGTAGGAGAACCGGATAATAACATATTGCCAGTTGATCAAGGTGAAAGGAAATGTAAAAACAGGGGTATGGGAAAAGGAAATTCAATAAACCAAGTGAGTGTAATTACTATTGGAAAAGTGTTTTATCTTAATAATTCGATTAAAGGATTGGATTGGATTGGATTATAAGTATGTAAGTATCTGCAACTGTGAAACTCCCCCCTCTTTATCTTAATTTAAAAAAGTAATTTAAATTAATTAGAAAAGAGAATTGAAAGTTTTAAATAAAGATTTATTCAATTTAAGAATAAGAGAGTAATAGTTTAAAGAAAGAAAGAAAGAAAAATTTAGTGTGTGTGTGTGCTGTTGTTGCTCGTTGTGATTAAAACAGTGAACGACAGAAAAAAAAAATATTCTTTAGTGTTGTTATTGTTGTTGTTGTTGTGTGTGTGTAGTAAGTATGTGACAATGAGTGAAAATTGGAAACGATAAAATTTATAGAAACGATAACCACAACCACAATTACTACTACTATTACTAATATTACTTCTACTACTAATTCCAAGGAAACCCGTTGATAGTATAGTTTCTATGTTATTAATAATCAGCTATATAGTATTAGCATGAGTTTCATCAACTGCCTTTGAGTTATTAGTGTAGCCATTTTGTGAAGTTCTTGATGTATTTCTCAGTTATCAACCCTCAAACAAGCAAAGCAGTATCCTCTTCTCCTCATTTCAATTTAATTTATATATTAATTACAATAAGAGAAATTAGAAATACCATGACAACATTGTAATTTAATGGAATAGACTACCTGAATTCCCCTATCCACGTATTGGCCTTATTAATTTTGTAGAGTAGAAATAAATAAACAGATACCCTGATTTACCCTGATTTACCCTGATTTCTTATTTGATGAATTCAGTAAACAAAGGGTTGTTAAGAAACTTCAACAAAGATCAGATTATAAAATTATTGTAAAGATCAATAATGTAGAAATTATAATTTAAATGTCTTGTGCAACATATTAAGTTTATCAATATCCCAACAAAACTAAACTATCCAAAGTATGGTTAAGATCATACATTTTCATATGATAATTTTAACCAAATTGATTGCGGTGAGTAATGCTGCAAGACCATTAATAGTTTTTGTCATGTCAATATACATATATATATATACTATCGTCTTACGACATTTAGGCATGAAGGGGGAGGGGGGCGGGGCGGGGCGTTCCCCATTCGAATAAACAAGATTTTGTGTTAGACGACTTATTAGCCCCACTGGCAACCAACAAACCCCTTATCATCTTCTTCCCGCCACCTCACGACGACCTAACGAACGAACCTTTGCCGCGGAAGTTTCAGCCAGTTTCAAGTCGTGTAATTTATTACAGATTTTAAACTCTCTCTTCCTATATGCAGTACTTTGTCAATTCAATTCAACGCGTCTTGTCTCTGTTAATGATTTTTAAATTGCCCTAGGCATTTCTTGGTGGTTCATTCATTCATTTGTTATTCAAAATAAAAGAACTATTCATGTTTGGAGATACAGCTAATAAACTAATATTGGATGCTAAACGATCAAGCAACTTATCTGCTATTCCTATTTATCAATCAGATTTAGTGAAAAGCATTGTAAGAGAAACCAATGATTTGAATAAAGATGCTGAATATTTGGTTGAAGAGCAAGAACAATTACAAGAAACCCAGGATCAAGAAAATAGTAAAATAAATCAATGTCAATTATTTGTCACTCATTTATCTATGAGAAGAAATAAACGATGTTTATTAGCATATGAAAAGTCAAGAGCAGATAAGATAACTGAATTTTGTTGGCTAAATATTGATCCTATTGAAACTTCAACCTCATCGTCAACAACATCAACTAATACAAATTCAAATGTCAATCAAAGTAGTACTAACAATGCTGTGAATCCATTGACAAAAAATCTTAGTAATTATACAACTAGTTTGGACATGAATAACTTGAATCATCATGAACAAGATTTTTTCAAACAATATCAAGATTTAATAATGGAATTCAAGTCAAGTTTTGAAGATATTGATTTGAGTGGTGATTTAAACCCACCAACAAACATTTTCATTGATGTTAGAGTATTGAAAGATGGAGGTGAGGTCACCACTGAATATGGTTCTTTTAACTTGATCAAAGATTCTCAATTCTTTGTCAGAAAATCTGATGTGGAAAGATTAATACAACAAGGATATTTAGAAGAGATAATATAACAAACAAGAATATATATATATATATATTAAGTATTCATAACTTTTATTCTTTCATTTCAATATCCTCACTTTCTTTATTGTTTATGTAGTTTCCATTTTCATTAGTTTCTACTTGGTTGGTATCACTTTCAGTTTTAGGTTGTATTTCATTATTAGATTCAT
>OKKB01000335.1_pt1 | contig 14070 bp, 7 predicted proteins | sample 1613931 | NCBI WGS metagenome assembly OKKB01 (sample SAMN04436893, study PRJEB24849) | human gut metagenome | biome: human gut; feature: NICU; material: stool | host: Homo sapiens | place: USA: Saint Louis, MO | collected 2012-02-08
TTACACAGAAGAAGAAAAGAATTCTTGAGTCTACCGCCTTAGACCAACTCGGCCATAGTGCCAATTTGCGAAAGTATAAAATGTCTGCATTTTGAAGTAAAAAAAGCTTTAACTCTTACCACTCCTTAAGAAAACTTTGCAAAAATTTAATACCAAAATAATTAAATCAGCCTGTTCTTTTTTTTTTTCTGTTCAGTACAGTTTTACAATCAACATTCTGGTTCAAATGACCAAGAGAAGGGGAAATAAACAGGAATGTACATTCTATCTAGCTTTACCACTTCCGGCTTTGATGATTAAAACATCGCCTTCTTCGACTATATACTTTTTACCGCATTTGTGCTGTTTGCCTTGGGACTTTAACTTACTTTCATCAAAAGTATCAAGTTGTTTTAAATCGTCCCACTTATATACAATAGAGTTGATAAATGTTTTTTGTAAATCAGTGTGAATTAATCCAGCAGCTTCTGGTGCAGTGCTGCCTTTTCGGATAGTCCATTGCCGTGCTTCCATTTCACCACATGTAAAGAATGATATTAACGACAACACCAGTCTCATCTCTTCCACAACCGTACCAATGGCAGACCCTGTACCGAGCAGCTCTTCTGGGTTGTTTAACGCCGTTTCATACTCTGCACTGAACATGATTAGTTTATCATTTGGAGAGTTTGTGGCTATCCATTGGTCTACTTCTTTGTAGAATTGATTGTTTCCACTCTCATAATCTTCCTTACTAACATTAAGCAAATATACAGTTGGTTTAGCTGTCAATAAGTTTAATCCGTTTATAACATCTACTTCCTCATCGCTCCAATCGCCGTTGACCACTTTTATACCATCATACAATAATGTGGATAGCTTGTCTAATGTCTGTAAGTTTATTTCATACGACCCACCAATTCCTGGTTTGTTTTTCATTTTATTTACACGTTCAATTTCCAGTTCAATGATTTCCAAGTCCTTTAGTATAAGCTCGTCGTTGACAATCACCAAGTCTCTCACAGGATCAACCTTGTTATCTTCGATATGAACAATTTCGTCATCGACAAATCCTCGTACTATCTGCAATATCCCATCGACTTGTCTGATGTCATTTAGAAACTTGTTTCCTAAACCAGCACCGCTACTGGCGTTCCTCACCAAACCAGCAATATCCCATATCGTTAGGTTTGTTGGAACAGTCTTTTGCGACAGGTAAAGTTTCGCATAGTGAGTTAATTTGTCCAGGGGTACTAACACGATCGATTTTTCAGGTTCAATAGTTGCAAAAGGGTAATTAGCTGGGTTTCCTAAGGTCGATTTTGTAAGTGCTTGGAAAAAAGTTGACTTACCCACATTTGCCAATCCCACTAGTCCTACCGATAAGTTGTTGGATGCACGGCCCAAGACTTTAGGCGTAGAAGTAGATTTCGCGAGTAGTCTTGTAGTATGTGAAAGATATCGAATGGTCTTCATTGATGAAAAGAAAATTTTCATTTTTTGTTGTTGTTTTTTTTTGTGGGTTTATATCAACACACAGTCGCATGTCTACTGGGGAACACAGCTTTACTATACCCAGATCATCATACATTGCATCCCTTCTAACAGTTCTTGGGGCTGATGCTTTATCAAACTATGGCAAGGGCGTGTTTGTTGGAGGATATCCTGGCATCTGGCATAACGACAAACCTGATTTGATTACCGAGTTGTTGACACGAAAAGATACAAACGAACGGGTATTACAGTACAGTAATGACAATGATTTATTCTTTAAAAAGCGAGATGCCATTATCAAAGAGCTACGGAATGATACCACTACAGCAGATATCACTTCAGAAGTATCCACTATCCCTGTTTCACTCCCAAAAATAAAGTTTGAAATGCCTCGTCCTGAAACCAAAGTCAATATAGACGAGCAGTGGATCGAGGAGGAAAACAAGAGATTTAGAAAACGGTTAAAGAGATTTGCCAAAAAGTCAACTGGTGGCGCAATCAGAGCATCGCGTAGCAAGATAAAGGCGTCAATTTTTAAATCATACGAGGCTGGAGAGATAATCAGAATTGACAAGGTGTTAGTGTTGGTGATGAAACCACCAGGCAGTGGGCGGGTTTCTGAACGATGGAGAGAGTATATTGCTGTTTTGAGAAAAACCGACCTGGTTGCCGAGCCTTTGATGTTGCAGTTTTATGATATTGACAAGTTGCCTGAAGAATCGCATCCGCGAGTTGGATTCAGGCTCAACACACAAGTTAAAGCGGACTTTTATAGTTATTTGGACAAGACTATTAGTTTAACGGTGCTTGAAAAAGTGCAATACATCTTAAGACTCAACAACCAAACAAATTCGTTCAGATGGCTATATTTTATAAAGGAAACATTGGGCGTTGAGACCGAAATTAACTTGTTTAACATATATGTTCCCAGGCTACGGTATTTTATTGAGGTGGAAGTACCAGAAAGTGTTTTTGCCAATCACTTTAGGAGCAACCAAAACATAGTTGTGACAAAGCACGAGGCTGGCTATGAAATTGAATGTGACGGGATTTCCCAGTACTTGAAGCAGTTTCTTCCTAAGGGCTTGTCGAGAGGGTGGTTTTGCTTCAGAAAATATGATAGGTTGGAGTGGGCAGGAAGTACCGGAGAGCAATTGTTTATACAGAATATGCTATTTCTGCAGAATCACCAGCTAGAATATAGAGAATATGAGGCATCCGATGTTCCACCCAGACCAATAGAAGGTTTTTTGGGAAGGTTGACTAATGTTAGTGGTAAAGAGAAATCTGTGTTACGAGATTTCCATAAAATACTGTACTTCTACACGAATAGAAACTTATTGTTTTTCACAAAGTACTACCGGGCAGTGCCGCCACCACAAGGAGGTGATTCTTTGGTGAACGAAGTTGATTTGTTTGGTGATGGTCATATGGAGTGGTTGGAGTCAGACTTTGATGGACATAACAAAGCTATTGTGGAGGAAATTGGACGACGAACAGATATGATAGTCAAAGCTGAAGGGGTGATTGACATGGCAGATATATGTGAGGTTAACATCTCACACTCAACACAAACTCAGAATTTAGTTCACTGCGCGTTATGGTATTCCAAGCCGGAGTTGGCGAGTGAGAAAGAGATTGTTGATTCTTGTTTCGAAATACAACTTAAATGGGGTGCCCTAATCAAGTTGCAGGCACAGAATCAGGCGGCTCGTGATATTTGGATTACCAGTCTAAATGATATGTGTAGGTACTGGAAAAGGAGACAAACAGAGACTCTTGCTAACCACATACAGATTTCAGCTAATAATATTGAGCGTCTACTGGCAACACAATACGCAGACTCGAATGCTTCAGATGAGATAAACTTTTTAGAATCACAACATGCAATAGCTTGTGGAGCAAGCATCCCGCATCTACTACCTAATATGTTGGTGATTAAGAGTGGGTATTTGTACGAGAAGAATAAAAAACACGCTAGTTTCAATCACTTTTATGTTGTGCTATGTCCTGGGTATTTGATTATCTACCACACCTTTAGGAGGTCCAGGGGGACAGGAACTCCGAAACTGACAGCATTTTATGAGCATTATATTACTATTCCATTGTCACAATGCTATGTATACACTGGTAAATTAACAGAACTAGACTTGTTGAATTGTGAAACTCGAACAACACAGGTCGATACCCATTCAGTCCCACGAGTCTACCCTGATGGCTGGAAATCCATGGAAGAAGATTGTGAATTATGTTTCACATTATGGTTTGGCAAAAAGAGAAACATAAGTCATTACGAAAAACAGCTTCCAAAACTGTTGGAAGTGGGGGTACAGAATGAAAAAAATCCTGGAATGGTAACAATGATTAGAAAGTTGGGAATAACGGGAAAGAGTATTATGTTTACAGCTAATAGTCGACAAGAAAGAGATCGATGGACAATGTGTATATTAAGTGAGATGGATCGGCTTACGGGTCAGATGTAAGTAACGCATTATCAATCTCAATCATTAAATCGGCCCAATTGTTTTTAGTTAGTGCTTGCTGAATAACTTCTTCGTCTGAATCAATATCGGAATCACTATCACTAGGGGAGGTGTCAATTGTAGACGTTATATCCGGTGCTGGCAACTGTAAATGAGCGTCAGAAATGGCAACAACCCATTTTTCCACTACTGTGCTAGATGTAGATTGAATCAATGTCGATAACCCATCATCTTTTTGACGCACTTGTAGGATGGACGATCCACGAGAGGAGATTTGGATATTCTGCATAGGGACGAATACAGGGTAGTCAACACTATTCCATATAACCATGTAGTTTTCGAATAAATAAACATACCTTGTTTGGAAATAGTCCAGTGGCTCCACACAAACAGATAGCTCGTCTGCAACTCGCAAATTTCCCAACAGAACCAATCTTGACAAGTTGATTTTAGGACACAGATCTAACAAATATTTGATTAGTTGGTTTCTAACCGTTTCAACCTCATATGCGTCCACTTCTGTGGTGGTTGAAACAGTTGGGTCTGGTGAAGGAGATCTGGTAGGTATATCGCTGTTTTGTAAGGTTGTCTTTAAAGCGTTAATGTTGACACTGTTGGGGTGTGGAGGTGCTGGTCTCTTGGGTATTAACGACAACTTTCTAGCAGAAACCAAGTGCCAGTTGTTTACATCGACGACTACGTTTCTGGTGCCACTGCAATTTAAACCACGACAGGTTTTGGCAAACGTTATTGTCTTGCCATGGATTCTTGCGTGTGGTATATCTTCCTTAAAATAAGCTTTGAAACATTCACTGTGGGTGGAGTCACCACAATTTAACTTTAGGATTCGTTCTGATGCAAATACAGTAGAAAGTAGTTCTCCACAGATGAAACATGTTTCGTGATTTGCTAGTGACTTGTTGAGAATATTGGCAAAGGAAAGGTCTAGTCCGGGATTTATGGTTTGAAATGGGTCTCTGGAAGGGATTTTCGCTGGTCGTGGACTGGCACATGGCACACTTGGAGGTGTTGTATTTGGTGTGATCGTCACACTGCCTGGTGGGGTGGTAGGGCTAGTGGGCTTCTTTGGAGATTTTAAAAAGTCTTTCCAGCTCTTAGGCGTAGATTGTAGCATTGCCTGGTGGGTAATATTAACAGATTGACGATGGATGGGATTTTTTTGGTGGTTTTATAGTCGATGTTTCAGATTTATAAGAAAAGGGGCTCTCAGTTGCATTGACAAAAGCCGCACAAAACCTAAAAACGAGGTTTAAGTTAATTCTTGTGAAAAAAATTGTAAATTCACTACACAGTTTCTACTTAATATCTTTGGTAGTCAAAAGGTGGTCTGTGTTCTGGAGACCATTCTTCGTGTTGACCGTAATGGTCGTCGTAACCTCTTTGAGCGTTGTTGATAGCTTGATCTCTAAGTCTCTCTCTATCCAAATAGTCCAACCCTTTGGTTTCAAATAATTTGTCGACTTCTCCACCAGCAATAGCAGCTAAAGCTTCTTTAGCAAAGGCGTGACTAACTGGTTTCCCTTCTCTTCTTTGTCTATCTTCAAACAACTTGACAGCAGCAAATGAAGCAGCACCAGCAACTGCTTCGTGAGAGAACTTGGCTTCGTGGTTGCCTTTGTAAACAGAATCGTAGTTTTCCTCAAAAATACCGAACATTGTGAGTAGTGTGGGTAGAGGAAAAGAGAAGAGGAAGGAAGGAAGGAAGGGAGGAAGGGAGTAGGGTGATTTTCATGGTTATTTATAGTTTTCATTACTTATTTTTTAAGCCCCGTTTTCGGTGCGCGGTTTACAAGAATAGAACACTGCCCCCTCATTGGGTTTACTTGTCTACGTGTTCAAAGAGGGTTCATGAACATTATTATATTCCTGTGATATTGCCAAGAAGGGGTACAGAAATATACCGTAAATTATTTGGACTACGTATAGTTTATAATTGGCAGATGTTACTTTTTACACGACTAAAGTTGGTTCTCTCCTATTCCTTTTTTCTCGAATGATTTTAGTTCTAATCACAAACATAAATCATCCTCAACAGTTGGAACCAAATTTCAGGTTGTGGCGTCGCCATCCAGCCAATAACGGATAAAGACAATCACTATTATTTTTCCGTGGTTGCTGTTCGACGTCTTCCCCTATATATACTTAGCATATTGTCCCAATTTTAGCTTTTTTTTCTTCTTTTTTTACTACCTATCCACCAACAATGAAAGCTGCTGTTGTATCAAATCCTGTCGAACCTACTAAATTGACAGAAGTCAAAGAAATTCCCAAACCTAAAATTCAAGATAATGAAATTTTAATCAAAGCAAAGGCATATGCCATCAATCCGACAGACTGGAAACACATTGTCTTTAAAATGAGCAAGCCTGGTGATGTTGCCGGTAGTGATGCAAGTGGCATTGTTGAGGAAGTTGGATCTCAAGTTACAAACTTCAAAAAAGGTGACAATGTCAGCTCTCTTGTGATTGGTAATGTCTCTCCTGATAATGGGGCATTTGCTGAATACTTTGTTGCCAAACCTCAAGGAACAATCAAGTATGATCACGATTTGGTATCCTCACTGGAATCTAAATCTTCTACAATTGATTCTTTTGAAGGGGCTGCAAGTGTTACCGTTGGTTTGGTTACCGTTGGAATTTCATTTGCTCATTCCTTGAACATTGCCAAAAATAAGGAGAAGGGTGATTCGATTTTGATCTGGGGTGGTGCTACTGCTACTGGTATTTTGGCCATCCAAGTTGCCAAATTGGTTTACAACTTGAATGTTATCGTCACCGCCTCTCCTAAGAATCATGAGTATTTGAAAGACTTGGGTGCTGACCATACTTTAGATTATAATGACGCCGATGTGGTTCTGAAATTACAACTGCTTGGACATATAAAGTTTGGTTTGGACACAATTAGTAATAAAGATACCTTTCAGAAACTCTATGATGCAACTGCAGGCACACCAGAAGTTTTCTTGGACTCATTGTTGCTTCTCGATGGCAAGTCGATCAAAACTGACCCTGCAAGAAATGTTCATTGGGGCTACACTTTAGGGTACCTTGTTGTTCAAAAGGAAAAAGTCTTGGGAACCCAAAAGTTGGTACAAACACCAGAATTGGTCAATGACTTTAATGCTTGGTGGGAAAATGTCTTGCCTACAATTATCAACAAAGTCAAGCATGCCAATTTGAAGATTTTAGATGAAGGCTTGGCTTCTGCTAATGAAGGATTGCAATTGTCAAGAGACAACAAAGTTTCTGGGCAGAAGATTGTGTTTCGAGCTTAAGGTTTGTGGCATACAACGAAAATCAATATCTTTTCATCAGTTTCTTCAAATCTTTTTCCATAATGGAAGCACTTTTGCTTGATTTTCGACATACGTCGTCGCTTTCTTATCATACTCAAAACCTAAAACATGCTCAAGCTCTATTTTATCCAATTCGCCCAACGCTAACAGATAGTACAGATACACTCACATGTTCCAAACCATGGGCATATTGATTTTTTAGGCAATATGCATACACTCCCCGCAATCCTTCTTATTCATGTTCAACACTCCGTATTCTTCTTTAGTGAGATGGGCCCAACATGTTTTCTTATAACAGATGGCTATTTTGCATTTTTCTCCTTTTTTAGTTAACTTGCCACATTGTTTTTCTAATGGTGTAACAGGAGCTTTTCTATTTGGTTTAACGGAAAATTGTTCAATCTTTTCCATTGTTTCATCATCTAAGTTTAATTCTTTAATTTTGTTGAGTAAATCATCATATATCGATTTTTCTAATAGCTTAAGTTTCTTAAATATATTAATCCTTGTCATTTTGTATTTTGTTTTTGCTACATTATACGTTTTCCTAGTACAGTTGTACTGACGTTTTTTACTATCTCTCTTTCATCTATGGTTCTTCTCATATAGTAGATAGTTTTGTTTCATAACAGCTTTACATCAGTGGTGTAGTGGATAGCTATCTTTTAAATCAGCTGTATATGGCGCTATAACTTGACAGAGAATCAGTACGCTACATATGATAATCATTTAAATCAAATAGCGCTACATTGTCACAGTAAACTACTGAAGACTGTCTCCTCTCACACCTGCTAAGTAACCAGACTATACCTACACTAACGTCAGACTCATTTAAGCCAATCTTGATATTCTCATTAGCCGTGCAAGAATCGCATCTAGCATAATCTGTACTATCATTTTCTTACTCTACTATTTGTATATACTCTTCCTATTAAGCAAAATTTGATCAGATTGCCCAGATAAATGTCCTTCGTGCTATACACAAGAATTACTTCAAAAGCATTTCTAACCCAGACCACCAGGCTCTCTTGACTATTGTTTACCAACTCTACGTATTTTGATCTAATGTAAACATACACCTCCTAATAGACGAAATAGCCAGACTATGAATTGGCGTCTATCACGTAGGTGACCAAAATTGTCTACCATCGCCAACATAAATTAACAAGTTATATCTCCTTGCCTCGAGATGGATTACTTCTATACATACAATAGTAACTCACTACAACCTTCTACTTCCCCAATGCCTCCATACTTGCCTTCCATATACTCCGAGCTAACAACATCCAAAAACACTGCCTCTAACATAACTGACTGCCATTGAACTCTAGCAAAGATACAATTCATAGCTATAAATCCATTTCACAAGATTAACCAGGTCTGAAGCCAATTGAGTTAATCCTCACATTTTATTCTCAAATACACGTGCCTTTTTCTCTAAACCTCTAAATAACAAATAGCACCTTTGCCTTTCAAAAGTTACTATCAAATGTACTCAAATAACCAGTCACTTTAGGTCTCTCTGGTATTCCCTAAAAAATCAAAAAAATAAAATCTAGCTATCATTATCTGTAGTAAAACAAACCATTTAAAATGAACACAATACACCAAAAATACAGATAACCGGAAAACAACATGGGTCTTGACTACACCAGCTTCATAAATAAAAACCATAGCACACATGAATTTAACTATATGCCAATTGTGTTATACCTGACGGTTGTAGTCTACCATGACAATGCCACTTCAAGCGTAACAGAAACAAGCATCTGCCAGACCTGCGACCATTCGAAAGTTGATCTTCTCTAACAGTATATCATAATAATCCTTAGTTAGCATATTGTCGTTATACGCAAAAATAGGCAGACTTCTGAACGCTCACCTACCATAGCGACTCAGTAAACTCACCCAAAATTCTTGCTCTTCTTCAAACAGATTTCCTTCTAAGTTCAATTGGTACTAGTGACACCACTTCAATACAAGCTCTGGTGTCCTGCTCTACAAGTTTTCCACACATCTACAAGAGACTAGTATAGCCTTCCAGCAATTAATATGTTTATTTCAGAAATTTGGTTTACATCTGTAAAATTACATAGTTAATGTCATCCTAAAACTATTTTTTTCTAATGCAATAAGCCACATGAGCAATATATCGTGCAGTTGATTTACAGTCTTGAGTTATAAAATTTAGACTGTTCAATACTTTGTGCTGGCACCTACTAAGACGTGTACATAAAAATTATACTAAAGCAATATATTTCTACAAGCATAACCAAATACCAGTTAATTCAAAAATACAATCGTAAGGACCAGTGTTATTTGGTTCTGCAATTATCATCAGAATTGACCTGTTTAAGTACATGTAGAAGTGTTCTAAAATTTCACAATATTCAGCTACAATATGTATGGATCTTAAGTTTTAGTTTATTTGTCATCTTTTGAATCATTTCAATTGTTAAAAACTAATGATTGAAACTCTGATTTTGGATTGAAAGATGGTAAGATGTGTCACAACTGCTTTGTAGGGATGAGAAGACAATTTTTGACATTGACCCAATCTTTTAGTGAGGATGTATGGGATGCCTTCCCCAGCTAACATTTGCGGATGAATGTTGATAGCTCATAATTTTAAGTACAAATCTTTACCCATCGTGATGGATCAATCGATGACCAGGGTTGAGACTGCTACTTTGGCATGGGGAATATCCCAATTAGCTAATAGGGGCTAGTGAGTACTTTATCCATACTCAGCTGATTTCATGAGGATCGGACGGAGCTGATTATGTAACTTGACACTGTACGATTCCTTTCGTATGATGTTTAAAAGATTGTTGGAGTTTATTATTCAATGGGATCATGGTACTATGACAACCCTCTCCGTTATTTTAATATTCCATTTTCGTATGGTATACTGTTTCTACGTATAATAATTCTTACATTATATTAAGTTCAGGTAAGGGTAGAAAAGAACTTAGTATCTACACCAGGAAGTTTACTGAAATTCATTTAGACTCTTCTTATATTTTAATGACTGTGTATCAATAGTTTTTAAGTAGCTTGCAACTTGCAACTTGTATTTAAAATAGAAACTTATGAATTTTATATCATAAATTCTTTCATTAGTCTTGTTGTAAGGAATAGTCCAGTGCAGCCAGTTTCGTATCTAATTGGTCATTTATGTAGGTAAGGTTGTTTCATGATAGTCGTAAGTGACCCTTGTTATTAGATAGTGCAGTTATGTTTTTGATCTGTGGAAGATTGACATTGGTTTGATTTGAAGCGTTCAAGATACCGTTAAAGGTGTTTAAGTGATTGAAGGCATTCAAGTAGTAAAACAGTTAACAGGTTTTGGTACTGCTGAAGCTTAGGGGAATACTTTGCTGGGGTCGTTTGCACAATGATCACAATTGAGACACCTCGCAGTAGTTTTCAATGCCGCATGTGGATTTTTATCTGCCCGTGTAGTATTTGTTTTGAAGAGGACCTAAATTTGAATGTAGAGTTTACTGGTATGAAAGGTCTTATGTATATTAATCAATTTAGAGACTGAGTTGATATATTGTGTTTAGACTACTTTACAATAAAAAGGTTTTGGGCTTAGGCAATATTAGTATTGATTTATTTGTGAACGAATGTATTGTACGAGGTCAATAAGATAGTGGTTGCTTTATTGGAGGGTAATTCAATATTGCTGTCAATTAGTTCATATACAGTGCAAGCTTCGAACAGAAGAAATTATTGCTATTAATATACATGTATTTTTTTGAAGTGTAATTGATTAAATTCATTAGTTGAGTTTGATACGTTTCCATTAGATTGATGCCGTATAAAATATGTGATGGGAGCTGCAGTGATTTTGCCTTGTTACTGTTGTTTTCGTATGGTTTAGTTGAATTTTACTAATGCGGTAGAGCTGGCGAACTAAAGAGATAGCAGGGGCATCATCTGTTTGAGCAGTAGTCTCTAGTAATTAGCAGCAATGGCAGGCTGAGGAAGCGCAAGTTATTGGACTTGATCCTCTTGGATATACTAAGTAGGATCCATCGATGAACAAGAGACTGTGACGTTCTTGCTATAGTGTAGTTGATGGCAATAATTACAGGACAGGGAACGGCCATGGGCATTGTAATGTTTGTTGTACGGGGTTTAAAAACTACATTTGGAGTCTATTTACAGTCGTGATCATTTTTAGAAATGTTTGGATGGTTATTGGTGTTGGATTGAATAGAATTAGCTATAATATTTGTTGTGTCACTTTTTGTTGAAGATCATTTAACAATAAGTGATCATTCGGCGCAGATTCCTCTACTGTTGTTTAGAAGGCAGTTGCGTGTAATGTTTACCAGGTTTAGGTGTCGCACAGCTGAGTAACTCAGCTTAAGTAAACATGGATCTGACCAATGGAGACGAAGTGACGTGTTCTGAATCACCACTTTCCTTTCACAAGAGTATAAGCTTTTTATCTCCAAATGAATATTGTCAGCTGTAGTCAGTTTGTCAGTTAGGATTCTCTGCTTTCTCTGCAGAAATGCTGTTAAGATACATCACTTTCATTCCATTCATTGAGCTTATACAACAGTTATACTCACTATTTATTTTGAAATACTTGAAACGATTTCCTTCTGCCCATTTTGAGTGTCAAACTCAATGAATATCGTAAATAATATAGCTTAAGGTTAGGTCGCTATATTATTTAACTTGTGCATTGGGAGTCGGTCCGAGCGAAAATCCCGACTGTGTGATCAGCGTTACCATCGTAGCATTTCCTGAATGTGATATAGTGCTACAAAATAAAAAAGAGTATGATTAAACAATCTAGATCCCTTTGTATTTAACCGTTAAATGTTATTGAAATGAATATTGTTTTATGTGATACTTGAGTAGGAGATTAACAAAAAGTATTCAAGAATTCTATTCAAATTATTTGGATTATGTAGTAAAATTTCCCTCATAATGAATCCATATAGTAGTTAAAGTCATTCTCAAAGGTTACTTGCACCACACACAGTTGCTTGTATTGGTAATGAATTTTTTGAAAGGTTTGAAAGATAATCTTTGGTAAATCATTATCCATAGTTGTATTATACACTTTGACTTCCAAACATCTCCATCAATATATCGTGTTATCCTAAAGCATACAGTCCTTCGTTGAATTTATAAACAGTTATTACTATTTTGATTTTTGAATAACGAATCTTTATTAAAATATACTTAGTTACAAACAACGTACTAACAAATGAAATATAATTGAAAAATGAATAAAAATTGATCATGCTAATAAAAACAAAAATCAATCCATGTGGTATTATAAACCCCACCAAAAGATTGATAAAAAAAACTCAGCAATGCAATTTGCCAAAACCGAAAAAGCAAAAATAATACTTCGAAGAAATCATGTAAATGAAAAACAAATTAAGCTAAAATAGAAAAATAAGCTTGGGAATCACTAAAAGAATATAGAAATAGCAGTAAGTAACACATACAACCAACCTGAATGTTGGACAATAGAACCAGAACCATCAAATGTAGAAGCCAAAGGCGTACTGATTAAGGAACTTGTTGTTTGTTGACTTAATGTAGTTGGTTGAGAAATTGATTCAACACTTTGGGTATCAGTAGTACCAACAGGTTCTCCAGTTGTATTAGTACCTGGTTGATTTCCTGGTTCATTATTGCCACCTTGTATATTGGTGGTAGCAGTAGATCCATTAGAGTTGCCGCCACCAGCTGTATCTTGACCCTTGGTAGTAGCACCATTATCAGTTCCTGGAATAACCACTGTCGCAGTTGCAGAAGAAGGTGGAGTGACAATATTAGTTGAGCCTCCTGATCCTGTATTAACACCTGTTTCATGAGATGGGTTAGTTGCAGAATTCGTTGCTCCAGTCAATGAAGTGCTTGTTGTCAACGCAGGGTTTGGATTCATTGGAACGCCAGTATTTCCATTCCCGGTCACTGTGTGTGAAACAGTAGTTGATTCTCTAATAATATCAGTTGTTCCAGTGGCAGGGATATTTGGTGAGCCTGGTACATTATTGGTAGTTTGTGTTTCTGTCGATGGTGCTAAAGGTGGTGGAACACCAGTACCTGGTGCCCCTGGATTCGAAGGTACTTTAGTTGATGGAACATCTGGTGTTGCTGTATTAGTTGTCACAGAACCAGTAGGAGATAACTCACCAGACTTTGACTTACCTGATCCATTGTTATCACCAATAATTGTTGTGGTTGTTGCTGTTGTTGTTGCCGTAGTTCTAACAACAGAACCTTGTGGAATAGAAGTTTGACAACCATTTTCATCATCACAGAATGTTGTAGATATTGCCACGCTTGTTTTACCATTTTCAGAACCAGTCAAAGAAGTCAAACTATTGTCATTAGTAGATGTTACAACATCACTAGAAGGAATATCTACTGGTTTTGACAGGGAACTAGGTAAGTGGGTAACTGTAGAGTTCACATAATGTGGACGAGAAACTGTGGAAACAATACTTATTGAACCTGAGAACGAGGGAACAGACAATGTTGAAAATGTGGACTCACTTGATTCATCATTAGTACTGGAATGGACTCGGATAATGACACTATTGGTGCCACCTGGTGGGGCAGTGATGGTCAAAGTAGTTGCATAAGATTGTGACCAGTACTCAGTTGTTGTAACTGTTGGGTTTGGAGGTTCTCTAATAATCACAGTGTCAGTGCCTCCCGGTGGACCAGTAACAGTAGTGGTAGTTGCATATGATTGAGACCAGTATTCAGTTGTAGTAACCGTGTAATTAGGTGGCTCTCTTATGATAACAG
>OKKB01000336.1_pt1 | contig 14004 bp, 7 predicted proteins | sample 1613931 | NCBI WGS metagenome assembly OKKB01 (sample SAMN04436893, study PRJEB24849) | human gut metagenome | biome: human gut; feature: NICU; material: stool | host: Homo sapiens | place: USA: Saint Louis, MO | collected 2012-02-08
AACCATTTTTCAATGAAACTCATCAAAAATTATTACGTCAGCCACGAATCATGATTCATTTTTTAATACAATATGCTAAAAATATTCAAGATTTAACTCCCATGATTGATTTTATTAAAAAAATTGCTTCTAAACATGTTGGATTACAAGTTAAACCGGAACATTATCCTAAATTGGGACAAGTATTAATTAATGTCATTATTAATTTATTTCCAAAACAATTAGTTCATGATGAATTCATTGAAGCTTGGACATTAGCATATCAAAATTTAGCTAATTTATTAATTAAATTAGAATCAGAACAATACGTTGAAAAACCATGGTATGGATTCAAACAATTCAAAGTGACAAGATTACAACGTGAATGTTCAGATGTTAAATCATTATATATTACTCCAGTAGATGGTTCACCTATTCCTAAACCTAAACGAGGTCAATATTTATGTATGAGATGGTTGTTACCAGGAGAAAAACATGAAATAACTCGAGAATATTCAATTTCAGAATATCCTAAAAATAATGAATATCGTATCACAGTAAGATATATTCCTGGTGGGAAAGTTTCTAATTATATTCATAATAACATAAATGTTGGTGATATTGTTTATTCTGGTCCACCATGTGGTGATTGTGTATATGAATCATCACTGAAAAATTTAGTGTTTTTAGCTGGTGGTAATGGAGTCACAGCATTATTACCCATGATTGAAGCTGGTTTAACCGAAGGAAGACAAGTGAAATTACTATATTCCAATCGATCAACTGATTCTCGATCATTTGGGAAATTATTTCAAAGTTATAAATTACAATATGGTGATCGATTTCAAGTGGTGGAATTTTTATCTCGTGGAAGAACCATTGATCCTATTGATAAATTTTATCGACGTTCATTAACTTTAGAAGATTTGGATTTTATTGTTCCTGAAGATGATGTTTATTTGATTGGTCCAAGAACTTATATGAAAATGATTGAAGATTATTTAAAAGATAGAAATATTACTGTTAAATTAGATTATTTTGGACCTCGTGAAATATAAAGAAGAAAACCAAACCAATAACCTACCTACCTCCTTTTCCCGTTAAACAGTTAAAGAGAAATATCCCGTTGCTATGTTTTCATTGACATTCCTTTTTCTTTTTAGAACAAGTAGAGTTAGATTATATTTATTCATATTATATTTATTATGCACGTTATTTTTTTTCAAAGGAAATACTCTATTAATATTATTATATTATTTGAAAATACCAGGGTGCAATTTGATTCGTTTTCCCGCCAACAGGAACTAAAGGGGTCCCCTTAAAACCAGACCATTTTTTATTTATGCTAAACCAGTAAACTCAGTAAACATATAAATTATGCAGATGCAATCTATACCACATAAAATCAACATTCTATTTCAAGATTTCAAAGGGTTTTGCATTCGCTTATCTATATCAGGATTTACAAACTCTTTGAGCAAAAGGATATATTATTCTAAACCTATCGGAAAACAGATAAATTGGAAAAAAAAAAATGAATCACTTTTTTAATAGGTTCACAATATTTTATCCTTTCCTTTCCGTAATGATAACTTGGATGTACAAGATCTTTGCTTTTGGTTACTGACAAATACGAAAGAAAGAAAGAAAAAAAAAAACTGGGGTAACCACACCATAAACCTAAAATGATCACACATACATATATTAAAGATATCCGGAGTTGTACCCAGCCTTTTTTTTTTTTCTTGACTTCTATTGCATTTCCGTTGCTGTCAATAGTTTATATTGGGGAGGGAGGATACTATTCAATATTTCCATTTCCTCCACCCCACACACTCACATATACTTTTTTTGTTTTTCCTTGATCTATTGCAACTTTATTTAGCTTTGAGTTATAAATTGTTATTGGTCTCTAGTTGAGGCGAGGAGAAATTATTGTACAAGAATATGTCAATCGAGTTTGTACCTATTCCCTGTGACTTCCGCCGTACCTCCATTTCTCTTTACAAAAAAAAAAACTATATAATGGTGGAAATGTGTTTTTCCCATATCTAGTACTATGATGTTTCCCACTAAAAGACCCTTTTCTTATTCACCTCTGACTCTATTCTAACAACTATTGGCAATTCAGTCTGTTTTTTACATTCTCCAAATAGAGCTATAATGGATGTGTTCACATTTATCACAAATAAGCTTTATTCACAGGATACGAGTAGTAAATCTAATCATTATCAGAAGCTTAAATAATATTCTATCGGAAATATCACATAACAGTTTACTAGTAATGGTGGTGGTGATTCTTGATTAATTGGTTTTTCCGGAGACAATACCAAGTTTACATAACCCATATAACCATACAACCAGGCTATTTTTTTAAGGTGGTGGATTGGTTAATAAATGGAGTCACTTTATATTTTATTTGGGGGGAGGCAAGTTTTGTGTATAGAGAAAGAAATGCAGGTGCATATTTCCATCTCACACACATTAATCATTTTTCTTTTTGCACCTTTTTTTTTTTCCATTGTTAGTTTTATTATTATTTATTATTTAATCCTACTCCACTTCTTCTTTTTCTTCTTCTAACCATGCTTATTTAACGGAAATAGGTAAAAATGGTAAAAACAAACCTAACCTCCTCAAAATTCATCAAAACATCACCAAAACATCGTTGTTATAAGGTTTTCTTTTTTTTGCTTTTAAACAAAGTATGGGGTAAAATCTTCTCTTATCTTATACACGGTGGGGTAGGAAAGAAGGTTATGGTTTTTCTTTTTCTTTTTATTTGGGAAATATCATAAATACAGATCTATAAATATCAGCCAATAATTTCTTGTTCAAATGTAATTCTTGAAATATTTATCAATCAAACAAAACAAAAACAAAGACAAAAACTTTAAAACATTCCTAACAATCAAACAAGACACCGATATGACAGTTAAACATTCTGAAACTGATGTATTAATCATTGGTGCTGGTCCAGCCGGATTAATGTGTGCTACATGGTTATCAAGATGTGGCATTCCATTTCGAATCATTGATAAACGTTCAAATGAAATTTTCACTGGTCAAGCTGATGGATTACAATGTCGTTCATTAGAAATTTTCCAATCATTTTCCGAACTGAGTTTTGATTTTGCTAGTTTAAATCAAAGTTGGAAAATGGCTAATCATATGATTGAAATGTGTTTTTGGTCACCTAATTCTAATGGACAATTGGAAAGAAATTCTCGTGTTGCTGATACTATCCCCGGGATTTCAAGATTTACTCAATCAGTGATTCATCAAGGTAATATTGAAAAATGGTTTGTTGATTCTATTGATTATTTTTCAGAAGGGAAAATTCAAATTGAAAGACCACTCTTGCCAGTTTCAATCAACGTCAAAGAAGAAAATGAGGGTAAGTCCAATATTGATGATTATCCTGTTGAAGTGAAAGTTGTCAAGGTATCATCGGAAGAAGCCAGACCAGAACAGTATGGTAATAAAAACGTTGCTAATGGACTTTTCCGTCAATTTGATGGTGATCAAGATAAATCTTATAAAGAAAAACCTGCCAGTGAAGAAGAAGAAGATGGAGAGGTTGAAGAAGAAGATTGTGAAATCATTCATACAAAATATGTTGTTGGTTGTGATGGTGCTCATAGTTGGGTTAGAAAACAATTAGATATTGATATGGAAGGAGAACAAACTGATTTTGTTTGGGGGGTTTTAGATATGGTTCCAATTACTAATTTCCCAGATATTAGAAATCGTTGTGCTATTCATCTGAAAGATTCTGGATCCGTTATGGTTATCCCACGTGAAAATGATTTAGTTCGGTTTTATATTCAATTAAAAGAAGTTGAAAGAGATCCTGCCACTAAAACTGATAATAAAAAATTTACTGGGAATGTGGATGATACTCAAGCCAAAACTAAAGGTAGAATTGATCGTTCCAAAATCACTCCTGAATTAATTCTTAAACAAGCTCAAAAGATTTTTGAACCTTATACCCTTGAAATGACTGATTTAAGTTGGTATACGGGTTATCAAATTGGACAAAGAGTTAGTCCCCAATTTTCAAAATTTAATAATCGTGTTTTTATTGCTGGTGATGCTTGTCATACTCATTCTCCAAAAGCTGGTCAAGGAATGAATGTTTCTATGCAAGATACTTATAATCTTGGATTCAAATTGGCTTTGGTTTGTAAAGGATTAGCCAAGCAAGAAATATTATCTACTTATCAACTGGAAAGATTAAAAGTTGCTCGTGATTTGATTGCCTTTGATCATAAATTATCTCGTTTGTTTAGTGGTAAACCAATGATTCCTAATTCTGATATTTTAGATGGGGTTGATATGGATGAATTCCATCAAGTTTATCTTGAAGGTAATAAATTTGCTTCAGGAACAATTGTTGATTATGAGGATTCATTATTGATCAATAAACTGAAACTGAAACAGGATAAGAATGATGATGGTGATGGTGATGGTTTGATGGTTATGAATAAATTGGCCCCCAAAATCCCTATTGGTCGAAGATTATATAGTGTCAAAATGATTAGTCAAGCCGATGGTAGACCAATTCATATTGCTGATCGTCTTTCATCTGATGGTAGATTTAGAGTATTAATTTTCCCAGGAGATATTAAACAATATCCTAACAATTTAAAAATTTTACATTCATTTCAAGATTTATTAGATGATTCCAAAAATTTTTTGAAAAAATTCACTCCGTTAAATGCTTTCCAAGATTCAGTTATTGATATAATTACTATTCATAATAATAATCGTCATGAAGTTGAAATTTTTGATTTCCCAGATTTCACTCATCCATTAGATTATAAACATCGTTGTGATTATTGGAAATTATATTCTGGTAAAGGTGATACTTATCATGAAGGTAAAATCAATATGTATGATGATTATGGTATTGATCCTAAACATGGAGTAATTCTTGTTATTAGACCAGATTCTCATGTGGCTAAAGTGGTTCCATTTTCAATTGATGGATTGAAACAAGTTGATGAATATTTCAAGAAATTTATGATTGATCAAACTAATAATGTTTTGGCTTCTAAACCAATTGATTATGATGATTCCAAAAGATTTATTCAACCAAGATTAGCCGTATAAAAAGAAAAAGAGAAAAAAAAATACACCAAGAGATTATATGTTTTATGAGTTTGTTTACTTTACTTCCTTCCTTGCTTGCTTGCTTGTTTGTTTGCTTGCCCTTTTTTATAGTATGTAGTTTATATCCAAGTATGCCCCTTTATCAAAATATTATGCAAAAATTTATATGTGTTGCGTTGTTAAACATCCTGTCTCTGATTAATAGATTGGTTGAATTTTGTTGCAAGATTTAATACATCTTTTGTGCACGTGATTCAAAACCAATGTTCCATACTATTAAAATGCCCATAAAATTTATATATATATGTACATGTACAAGTATATATATATATATACGTATGAATACATAGTATATGTGTATATAATATCTCTCAACTTTAGCAAAAGCCAAACAAAAAACAAAACTTAAACAAAAACTTAAACTAGATAAACACTAATAATAATCATCTTCATCATCTTATGAATCCAAAAGTAGAAATAAAACTTTAAAATAATCAAAACACAAGCCATAAATATCAATCAATCAAACTAGAACTTTAACATATTAAAAAACCAAATAAGCGGACTAACAATTAACCGTAAATTAACTGAGAATCCAAAATAAATCCAATGGCCACATTAAAAAAATGTTGGTCTCTAAACTAAAATTCAAAAAAAGAGACACCAACAAACAATATCACCCTACCATCCACAGCCTGCTTGCTTGTTTAAACAAATATCGTAATGATAGTTATGATAGCCAAAAATGAGGTAATAATAACTTATTTTCTTCCCAAGGCAGCATTTAATGAATTCAATGCTAATGAAGAATTACGTCGATAAACAATAACATGATCATCTTCAACATGATCTTGGAAAAAATTGTCAAAACTATTATTACTACTAGTACTACTAGGATTACTGTTGTCATTCAAATTAAAACTAGATCCAGTAGTAGTTATATCTAATCCTGGAGGAATGAAATTGAAATTACTCAATTTACGTTCTTGATGAGGTGGGAAATTTTTCAATGGTTGTGAACAATTACAACTCTTTGGTGAATAACCATATTGAACATGACGTTCAAATATACTTTCAGCTGATGAATTGGCACTGATTAATGGTGGTGGTGAAGATGCTGAGAAAGTTGATGATGGTGATGATGGTGAAGTTGCAATGTTATTGTTGCTAATATTGTTGTTGTTATTGTTGATCTTGTTAGTTACAGCCATGATTATTTATCAGTTATTATTATCAAAATACAAATAATATACAAATTGGTTTTTTATAGAATACTCTTGGAAAAATGTAGGACACAATAGGATTAGTTAATTGTTTGATTTAAAGGGAGATGTGTTAAACAAATCAAATAGAACTAAAACTAAAACTGAATTGAATACAATTTGGAATGAAATGTAGTGAATGAATAAGTTATACTTAGTGAATGAACTGGATGTAAGTAATTTGTTATTGTTGTTGTTTCTTTTCTTGAACAAAAAAATGTAATCTAAAACAAGACGAAAAAAAAAAAATGTTGAAACAAATGAAAACACAAAATGTAGAAGAAGGGAGGAGGAAGGGAAGAAGGGAAAACCAAAAAGAGAATGGGAAAATGAATAAAGGAATGGTAAAAAATTGAAAATGAAAACCAAATAAAGAAAGAATGTGTTAAAAAGGAGAAGAAATAGGGTATATATATATATCTGTGGGTGTAGTGTGTAGTGTGTGTATTGAGAGATAATGAAACTGGTGATTACAAAGGCAGAAGAAGAAAACACTTGAAAAAAATACAATACAACAACACTTAACTCAATGTAAGAATAAAAATCAGTGACCCTTTTTCTACTTATTCTTCTTTTTGCACCCCCAGTTTTGTCAGAGAGAAAAAAAGAAAAATGTCTCTCCTTTTCTTTTGTCATCGTTTATCTTTGTTCTCAACCCGCCTCGAATAATTTATCAATCTTCTCCTCCTCCTCTCTGTGCCTTTCTAGCATCTCTACTTTTTGGTGAAGTGCTACCAACTCTATTTATCCATTAAGGTTTTTCCCTACTTTCACCTTATTTTAGTTGGTTTAACTCACATGTCTTGCTATATCTTTACTAGTAGAGGGTAGTAGTTTCTGCGACTCTATAACAACTCGAGCATCATCTTCCTCCGAAGTTAAGCTTCTCTTTCAATTTGATAAACTAACTTTACGGTTATTGTAAAAAAGAAAAAGAATCTATTAAGGTTGTTATGATTGGTTGTGAGTGCAAAATAGAACAAAAAAAAAGATGAAGGACCATAACGCACGGCATTAAATCTGTTAGAAAAACAAACAGAAAAAACCTATCTCCACAACCAAATCAATTTAAACCACAAGAATGAACTATAGGCTTCTTGAGCTTGGAATAAAAAATTTTTTATAACCTTATTCTTGTTAAACTTTCATAGGGAAACTGATATTTTTTAATTAACGACTAACTAAGTAACCTAATGGAAATGGAAAAAGAAAGAAAGAGATTGATTGATTATTGCAAAAAAAAGGAAGGAAGGAAGTAAAAACGACATGAAATTTGATTTAGTGTCATGTCTACTCACCATCACCATCATCATCATCATCACCCCTTGATAATCTATAGTTTTTATTCGTTTTATTATTTAACCGATAACAGTAAAAAAAAGTAAACGAAACGGACTGTACAAAAAAAAAGAAATTAGGAAGATTGGCGAAATGAGCTGGCTGGGGTTTTGGGATGAAGTTGATTGGCGGAATAGGGCTGTTCTTGTCGTTGTTGTTGTTGTTGTCGTCGTTTTGCCTTTTAGTTTTATTTCTTTGTTCCTCTTCTTTGTGTTAGTATGACTATTTGTTCTATGTATGATATCCGCTGAAGAAATTAATGACTACTAGTGTACTAGGGCGTAGACTTGCATAGATGGAAGGAGAAGAAGAAGTAGACATATATATTACATCATAAGTAATTTCAGGCATCGTTGATAAACTGGCTGGTATGGATGGAGCCCATGCATAGAAAGACAAGCACAACCTCGGACGGAATTACTAATATTAATTACTTTTCGGTCGAGAAACTGAGGTGGTTGGTGTGTTGGAGAGAATACTTAAAGTTAATTCAGAGTGCTAAACTTTACCCCAACTCCTTTTTAATCAATTGCTATTCTTGCATTACTGATCTGATGCTATTAACAACCATCAATTGAAATTCCACCCCTTTTTTCATTTCTTCCCTTACATAGAACTCAACCAACCCAGCCAATAATCTACTTAAGTACACTACTACTGTCTCACTTTCTACCTAGTTTCACAATCTATGCGGGATTTTATTTTTGTTTTTTTTACACCCCCTTTTTTTTGTTAACGACATTTTTGTATTTGGTATCATCATCATCGCCGCCACCACCATCTCTCGATAATCATTCTTTATCAATTATTTTTCCATTTTCTGCATTTTCCGTTTTTTATATTTCTCTATTTCCAAAGTCTAGGCTTACCTTTTTTTCACCAACATCACGAGGAAGTTGTATAAACAACATACAAGTTGTTGTCAATCATATTATTATGCATTTAATTCATAACAATGGGGGGAGGAGAAGGTTTTGTTTCTCCATACTAACTTGATTCTTGAAACAATGTGAGAACCATAAACGAAAATACGACATCGAGGAGATTCATTCTTTACGCCGAAAAAATGAAAGTCTAGTTCTTGCTGCTACCAACTGCGTATCTTTTGTGTTTTTTTTTTGTTGCTTCATTAGATTTGTTGTTGGGGTTGTAGAGATAAGGATAAATGGGGAACAATTTCCATTATTGATTGGTATATCTTTGGTATTTTTTTTTTTTGGTTTTCGTTATCTTGTTTTCAAATAAAGATTGTCTATAGATAACTAAAAAAAGAATGATTAATCATGACCTAGAGTTATTGGGTGTTATAGCTTTTCATTTGATTATTTTACAAATCGAATGGAAAATAGCCAATGATAAGAACAACAAAATAAGACTAGCTTGTTGCTTGTCTTATGTACGAAAACATTCTCTTATTTACTGTGTTTTGTAGTAGATCATGTCTATTGTGATTATCAATTCCTTCTGTTGTTTCTTAGAGAAATATTTCTGTTACGCCGATCTATTAAAAATTGTTTCGTGGTATAAATGTGGACACCTGTAAATTTTTCCTTTGGTATCAACTTAAGAAGCTGCTATATCCATAATGGCATTTAATCAAACAGTTCCATGCCATTCAGGAAAATGGCCACTATATGGAGTGGGTATTAAATACCGATAATCTAATTTATGCACGTGATTTGTAGAACCGCCTGGGATGGTAGCAGTGGTAGCAAAACCAAAAAGGAGTCGTGGCTGCTCCCCCTCTGGCCCTTCCCCCCTGCAACGAAAAAAAATAAACAAAACCTAAAAAAGGAAAGAATGAATGCGTGAAATCATAACAAACACTTTTGTAAGAGATGTGTGCGTGCGTGTAAAGAAAAACAAAAAAAAAATTATTAGTAACAAAGTATAAACAACGACCAACTAACAAATAGTGCTATCATAATCAATCGCCACACAAGAAACAATATCAACAACTAGGGAGTGGCACTTGTATATATTGTATTTTCTATATTTGATTATTTAGCTTATTTGTTGCTAGACTTTGCATATTTGATTTATCATATAGATTGCCTATGTGCTCCTATTGAATCAGAATCAACTGATCTCAATTTTGCATTAAACACAATGGCGTTATCAGAAGAATCGATACCAAAGTTGTATCCTAGTTCAACCCCATTATCCAATGGTAATGATAGAAACCCAACTGTCATACAAGCCACATCTACCCCTCCTCCTCCTCCTCCACCAGCACTACCTGATATATCGACCAGCACTCCAATAGAAACCCCTTGGTATTATAAAAGATCTACTGGATCTGAAAGTGAAGAAGAAGAAGAAGATACCAATAATGGTAACGACGATTATGATGATTATTATCAAGATGATGGGGAAACAATACAAAAGACACCATCTCCAAATAAACTGAAAGGATATAGATTCAATAATCAACTTGACTTTGCATCGACTCCATTAAATCCGAGTTGCACGCTTTCATTTTCATCACCCATGAATAAACTCAATCAACTACACTTGGAATCTCAACTTGATATGGACGGATTTGAGGAAGAACATCTAATAGAACAAGGCGAAGAAGAAGAAGAAGACGATGACGATGACGACGAATATTCATTAGGGAATAAAACGATAACTACACATGAATCTGAATCTGAATCTGAACAAGGTGAGAGTAACGAGATTAATATTAAACACTTTGAACCAAAATATATAAGTTCACGAAGAAAACGATTACATCTGGAATCTCCCGATATGATGGTTTTAACCCCTAATGTCAATTACAAAAATAACGTTAATGATAAAAATGATGTCAATGATATAACTTATGGTAATGATATGTCAATTTGTAACACCACTAGCACCACCACAAATACCACCGCCACTAATACTTCAGCTTTTAAATTTAGTTTCTCAAATATTAGTGATTCAACACCTTGTCCTCGACAACCTAAACGGAAAAGATTGAAATTTAAACATGAACTGACAAGAAATATATTAGATTTGAATTATGCTAAAAAATCCATACTATCACAACCACTGTCTTTCCCATTATATAATGATGGAGGTGAAGGTGAATTGCCAAATGAAAAATATTGTTATGATAATGATGATGAGAATAACAGTGGTATTAGTAGTGGTAGCACTGATAATAAAAGTATTAACAGTAAACTAGAATCAACTCCAATTTCCCAGTCAACACCAGCATCACTGAGAGCTTCATCGCCACCTCCACTACAGCAACAACAACAACAAAAACCACGAGCACAACCACAACCACAACCACAACAAACATCATCATCATCATCATCAAAATCAGGTCAAGAATATGGTGAGACAATCAATGGATACAAATTTGTTAAACCGAAAAACTCAATGAACAATACTAAACTTCCACAATTCAAATATGAAACACCTATAAATAATAATCGTTATCATCAATTGTGTCAAGGTTATAATAGTAACAATTATCAAATAATGAACGAATTGCCAGTGACAGCAGCTGGATTGATGCCTCATGGGGACGAAGATGATGATGATATTCATATTGGTGATCGTCGAATAGGCGATCCTTATTTGAATTTGCTGAGAGATGATGATAATCATTGCGACCAGGAAACTCATGATGATGGTAATCAATTACGAGAGATATATTTCAAAGAGAATAGATTACCATTACCGACACCTTATTTTTATCAATTGAAATCATTATCAGTTGATCAAATATTGGCATTAATAAATTATGAAAATCTATTGAAATTTTATGAAACAATTTTGAATGGAGATGAAACTTTATATGAATTATTAAAACAAGAACGAATTCGTTGGCATCCAGATAAATGGATTGGTAAATTGAATCAAAAAAATGAAATGATTATGGATGTTGATTATGAACTTACTATTAAAATGGTGGATAGTATTAGTCAAACGATAAATTCAATAATTGAATCATTATAAAAGAATGGAATATACGAAATGAATTATTATTTTTTTATGAATTTTATTAAAATTAAAAATACAAAGTACAAAGTACAAAATGAAAAAGACTACTATATAGAGTTATGTTTAGCTAGTCTTTTGGAGTATTTACTTTTGCTTCTTCCTCTACACCACCTTCCTCTACTTCACTTTCACTAGCTATATCTATCTCAATATCTTCATCGTTATCCCTAGGTGTCAGTATTTCTTCTTTTTCCAAATCCACCACTGCATCACCATTAAGGTCTTCATCGTCATCATCGTCTTCTTCATCTTCATCTTCTTCCTCCTCTTCTCCTTCCTCCTCCTCTTCTTCTTCTTCTTCCTCATCTTCTGGTTGTTCAGGAGGATATTCATCAGCACCTTCTTCATTATCCCAAACAATATTAAATCGAGTAACTCTAGGTTTTTCTGCCAAAATATTTCTTACGACATGATCAATAGCTACTTTTGCTGGTGGATTTTCTCTTAATTCTTCTGTATCATATTCATTATTAACATAATATCCAACTCGAACAAATTCTTTATCATTATAAGAACAACTTAATATTATCACGGTGACACTAACTAATTCACTAGCAGGAATTAATTCTGGACTTGGAGCATCAGCTTTAAATAAAAATGAATTTATCCCTACGGGGACAGGTCCAACTAATATACTATCTAATTCTTGATCATGATCTAATGAATCTGATGATCCAACATAAGTTAATTTCCATTCTAAATCTTCTTTTAATGGTTCCAAACATTCAAAAGTAATTTGAAATTCATAAGGATCGGTGAATTTTGCTGGATTGTTTAATACTTCAATTCCTGTTAATGATACTATCGACATGTTGATACAAATAAAGATGGAGTTTGTGTCTTGAGTTAATGAGTCTATAAAAGATATATGCTGGATGAAAATGGGGTGGAGGGAAGATATATGTATCTATATATATGTGTGTATGAGTAAGTTGTGAGGATGTCCTATTATGATATCCTTTTTTTCTCTCTAAACCTTGTTTTTTTTTCGTTCTCTTTGAATGCGTAGTGTATATATGAAAAAAAAAATAATGAGATAAATTTAAACACGCGTCTCTCTCTCTCATTACTTAATAAATATTGTGGTTGTTGTTGTTGTTTGTCGCGTTTCATTGAGATTATCAAATATTGACTGCCTTTCCTTTTCATTTGATGTGTATGGCAATTACGCCCACTATAATCAAACATTACATTGTATATTATCAAATTGGGTTAAAGTGAATTTTGTCCTCTCTGTTGTCGTAGCAAGGAATAATTGGCGGTGGATAGTGCGGTTTTGACACCTGTAATATTATATCTATCAACAAACTAAACCAAAATAATACCTTTATAATAACAGATAACTATTGATGAAACATTTTTTCTTGGTTATTGCTAGTTTAAAATGGATATCATTAGGTATGAGGGTAAAGCAGATTTGAAGTGAAGGTTGGTTCATTATTCTTGCAAAATATGGAGTAAATAGCACCGTGTTAAGTTTTCTTCAAAAAGTAAAACCTATCTTGTAGAGTAGAATAATAGTATTAATTGCTTCCATTATTGCTTATTGTTGGAGATATTTTTTGTCTTTCCAATAGTCGTATCGACTAACTCAAGTATTAATGATTTGAGAAGTCTATTTCAACTCACATTTCAGTACCATATCAAAAAAATTACAATTGTAAATTTTGCAACCAATATGAGAGGATAATTTTCACAATCATTACACACTTTGGTATAAACTTCCTTGTGGCGCCAAATCTTTTTTTTGCAACTTTTTCTTTTCTTCTTTTTCTAGTTTACAATCTGCTTTCAAAATCAATTTCATTCATTAAGGAACCAGGAATCTCATCTCTTCTATGGAAGCTTGTTGGAGCACAATTATGCTGAAAAGAAACAAATCAATAATATAAAAATATGAATAATAGATTAAAAAATACTAAAAAGGACACATAATAGAGTTGTTGTTATATTGAATAAGTCTCCTGAAACTGCTTTTACAAACACGTCCATTCAAAGTGGATTCCAGGCATGCAGGGTGAAACTATCGATTGGATATTTATTGGAGCATCATTATGAGGAAAAGAAACCAAATAGATAATCAAAAAATAAAAATAAAAATTAAAAAAGCATAAAAAAAGACTCATAATAAAGTTGTTGCTATAAATTATAAGACTCCAAAAGCGGTTTTCCAAATCAATGTTCATTCAGAAAGTAGATGAATAACCAAGGCTCTTTCCATTGTCACTTGAATTTTATATTGGAGCACAATATGCAGTTAAAAAACACAAACACAAATATAAAAAATAAAATAAAATGAAAAAATACAAAT
>OKKB01000339.1_pt1 | contig 13772 bp, 6 predicted proteins | sample 1613931 | NCBI WGS metagenome assembly OKKB01 (sample SAMN04436893, study PRJEB24849) | human gut metagenome | biome: human gut; feature: NICU; material: stool | host: Homo sapiens | place: USA: Saint Louis, MO | collected 2012-02-08
AGTATCGACAATAACGATAACGATAACAACAATGGAAATCACAGAGTGAATTCTCCTTTCCATGACAATTATATAAATAATAAAATCGCATCGATAAAACTAGAGTTTAAGAGTTATTTGGATCAATTAATTAGAAAGGAATTGCAAAAGAAGACAAGAAATTCACAAATAATGATTGAATTATTAAACATTTATAAACTAATAGGTGAAGAAAAGAGTGTAATGAGTATAATAAGTAGTAAATAATAAACTAAAAGGGTTGATTGTTATCGGAGTGTGAATAGATATTTGAAAGATGTAGTAGATTATTTTGAGCATATGTACACGAACAATGTTATATGAGGAATGAGTGAACCAACCAAATCACGAGAATTTCTAATTGGGCATTAACTCTCTTTTTTTTTTATTCAATTTTTTCTTCTGGGCTTGAAACTTCAAAACTTTTCTCCTTTCCCATATAAACAACTAGGTTCCTTAACCCAGATTACACAATCATATATATATATAAATCATTGAATCATGTTGGGATTAGGAGGATACTTTTATGGAGGTAAACAATGGGAAAACAAAGAAGAAACCCCTATGCCTAAAGATGTCCCTGATGTTGATGAAGTAGGAGCAACATCAGCACCATTATTATCAGCATCATATTATATTGGGGATAAATGTAAACCATTTAATGAGGACTTTTTATTATGTAAAGAAGAACACAATGGAGGTACTCTAGAATGTATGAAAGAAGGTAGAAGGGTGACAAGATGTGCCATTTCCGTATTGAAAGATATAAATAAATATTGTTTTGATGAATTCAAATTACATTATGAATGTTTAGAACAAAATAATCAATATTTTAGTCGTTGTCGTTCAAGTGAAGGGGTTTTAAGTAAATGTGTTTTTGATAATATGAAATTGGTTAAAAAAATTCCTGGTGTTGAACAACAAATTCAAGATAAGAAAAATCCAATTTATCCATCTGATCCAAATGATGTTAAAAAGACCGCAGAATTTTTGAAATCAAAAGAAGTTACAGCTGTTGAACAAAGTTAAGATTAAAAAGAATGTGAAATAATTTCAGAACGTTTTATTTATTCTAGAAAATCAATATTACTACATGTACATGTTTTGCGTTAAACAAAACCAATAATGGCAATGACTTACTACAATGACAGTTAAACTAGAATCCTAACAACCTTATAAATATTCTAACCTCCCATCCTACAAAAAAAATAGAAAATCAAATAACCTTTTTTTTTATTCATTCTTGGTTTTATTACTAATTATTGGCATTGTATATTTTATTGATTAATGAACAAAGAGTTTCAGATTTGGTACAGAGACGATGTAGTTATTCAGTTTTATTGGATTGATTGAGTTGTTTGTAGAAGGAATAGTCCACCATTTCTGAGATTTAAACCCAGCAATTGAACTCCAAATCGAGTATAACTTACATGCTTTGTTCTCATACTAGCTCTCCACTTGTGGATATATTCCCAATAAAATTTAAAACACTGTATATCTCGTCTGTTTTTCAAAACTCATTTGACAACTAGTATTATCGGCACTCTCTACTGAGCACTTTTTTTTTGTGAGTGGAAGAAAAAAAAACAGTCGACGCAAATGAAAAACCAATAACAAACTCATCTCATATATATACGTACCACTCAATTGACTGTTAATCCATCTTATTTTACAAACAGAATCAAAAAGTATCATGTTTGGAAGCACTAACAATACATCATCAGGTGGTGGTGGATTATTTGGATCTTCTAATACTGCCTCTTCAACGGGTGGTGGGGGATTATTTGGGGCAAATAAACCAGCAACAACTACTACTGGGTTTGGATCTCAACCACAACAGGGATCAAACTTATTTGGATCTTCATCAAATACAGGTGGTGGGCTATTTGGTAATCAACAACAGCAACAACAACAGGCCAATACCTCTGGTGGTCTTTTCGGTAATAAACCAGCTACAGGTGGAGGATTGTTTGGAGCACAAGCAAATAACACATCAAACACTTCTGGTGGTGGATTATTTGGTGGACAAACAAACAATACTACCAATAACACTGGTGGTGGCTTGTTTGGCGGACAAACAAATAACACAGCCAATAATACTGGCGGCGGGTTATTTGGAGGACAATCAAATACCACAGGTACTAATACTGGAGGAGGCTTGTTTGGAGGCCAGCAACAACAACAACAACAACAACTGAATACTACAACTAGTGGTGGTGGATTATTTGGCAATAAACCAGCTACTGGAGGAGGACTTTTCGGAGGTTCATCTACTACAGCAAACACAGGGTCCACTACTTTTGGATCAAATCAAGGAACAACTGGTGGATTATTTGGTAATAAACAACCAAATACTTCCGGAGGTCTTTTTGGAAATACTCAGCAACAACAAACGCAACAACCGCAACAGCAACAGCAACAGTCTTCGGGATTATTTTCTTCCAATACCACAAACAATGCCCAACCATCGTTTAGTTGGAGTCAACCACCACAATCATCAAATTCAACAGCTACTAATGGCAATACTAATCAAATTTCAAATCTAACCAGTGGGCCATTTGGGTCTAATACAAACCAACAAGTGAACAATAATACTTATACCTATACACCAGCAATAAATGATCAATTAACTAAAATTTGGGAACAATGGGATCCAAATTCTTCTAAATGTGCATTAAAGACTTATATCTATAATAAATTTAGTGATCAAGAAATCAATGTATTATTAAATCAACCTCGTCCTGCTAATGAATCAGCTGAAGATTGGGAAAATGCCATGATCGCAAGACCAGGACCTAATTATTATCCCATAAAAGTCAACTCCTTTAATGACGTTGCACAAAGAATTGAAACACAATTGGATTATGTTGCTAAATCAAGAGTTTTACTCAATAATATCAATCAAAATTTAGATAATTTGTCATCACAACATGATTTAGAAAATACCACAAGAATAATGAAAGCTAAATCAAGACATACTAAATTATCGAGAAGATTATTAAGATTAGCAACAATTTTAGCTATTGTGAAATTGAAAGGTTATCCATTATTACCAGAAGAAGAGGAAATCTCAAAACAATTTGAATTATTAACATCTAAATTGAATGACCCAAATAGTTCGATTGGTAAATTGAGTGATGTGTTTGCTAGATTAGCCATACTAAAAGAACGAGCAGAAGAATTTAATTACCAATGTGAAAATTCTGTCAATTTATTAAATAATACTTTGATTGAAGGTGAAGAATCTACATCGAAAAAGGGATCGGTAACTACTGCAGCAGAACAATCTGACAGTAACATTGAAGAAGCAATTCATAAACTTTCAAAAGTTTTATTGAAGCAACAAATGGGATTAAATTATTTGAATGATATTTTAGAAAAAGATATTGAAGCTGTTAATAAGATATCTAAAAAGTAAATTAGTTAGTTTTAAACCGATACCCAAGAAAGTTTTGATAAATATATACGTCTATTATGTATTGATCATTTCAATCTATTTATTAATCTATTTGGAATGGTTATGATTTCAATTTTATCAAATTTATGAAATTTTTGAAAATTGTGCCTTAGATTTACTCTCAATTTTTCATAATCAATCAGTACCTCGTCATCATCATCATTATTAGTTCCATTGGCATTGTCATTGTTTATAATTGAAATAAATGGATCGTCAACAGTACTATTTGTCAAATTATATTTCCCTTTATAATTAGCGATAGATCTCTGTATATTATGATCAAATCGTATTTGTAATTTATAATTTTGAAAGTCTTTATTATTTTCAATATATGAATATCTAGGAATAGCCACTAAACTGGTCAATTTATTAATAAAATCATTTTTAATAGTATTGGTGAATTTAGAATCGATTTCTTCAAATAAATGATTTTCATCAGGTTTAATTAATTTAAACCAAGATTCATCACGACAGGGACTATATATTGCATTTATGAAAAATCCATGATTTGAATTAGAAATGGTTTGAAAATTGTCTAATGGAGCCAATTTATGGAAATTATGTAGGAGATAATCTAATTCTAAAGATGTATTGGGAGGTGGTGTTATTCGACATGAAAATCCAATGGTATTTGCAAAATATTTCAGAATAGTTTTCGATAATTTCCCTTTATTTGTCATTGCAAGAGATATTTGGGAGTGTTCATCTAGAGATTGGTTTCAGACCTGTTGATGCGTATTTTTTTTTTTGTTGGTGATGTTTCAATTTTTACAACCATAACAATTTCTTTCTTAGAATTCAATATAGACAACAACACCTTCCCCTCTCCTCGGATAAACAATATATCTACAATGAATATATTAGACGATTTAGATGATGAACTTGATGAACTAGAAACAACTACTAAACCAAAAGTTAAAATACTAAATAAAAAGAAAGAACATAAACCTATAGTAGATGATGATCTTGATCTTGATCTTGATGATGATGACTTTAATCTACCCAAAATAAAACCTCCAACTAAATTCAAAAAGATGAAAAGAGAAGATGCACTTCGAATTAAGAAGGAAACTCCGTCGTCGTTGTCACCATCGTCATCAGTACCATCCAAGCCACAAGGTGTCTCTTCTAACTTGCCATTTCGACCGGCAACACCACCAGTTTCTGAACCATCGACATATGAAGAAGAAGATCTAGGCGACATAAATTTAGACAACTTTTCCAACATTGAAGCTGATAGAGAATGGTATAACATAGATGAAGAAAGTGCACTTGCTAGAAACAATGAGATTGATGAAGATCTACCACAACGACAACGTAAGAGAATTCGCAATACTAGACATCCTAAAAGAACACCCAAGACATCATTCAATGAAAGTGGGGCATCATTCAATGAATTTGGTGAATATATCGATTATGATCATCAAAAATCTTTGAATGAATTAAATCGAATACCTATAACTAGTCATGTTTTCATCCCACCATTTCTTGAAAATCTGAAACAATATTTACAATTACAAATTTCTGGATCAAGTATACGAGGGATTGGACCTACAGTGAACCCAGTAAAAGATCCTAAGTCTGAATTAGCATCAATGGCAAAGCAAGGATCATTTGTGGTACAGAATAAACGTTCAAAACGTGAAAGGGCGCTACAAGCCAAAGAAGCAGCTGGCGTGGAAAATAGCAACATTGGATCTATTATTGATACAGCCAATACCACCGAGGAAATTAAACAAGAAGAGAAAAATGCTGATGTAAACGAAACAAAACACCAGGATATACAACAGCAAAGACAACTGTTACCAGCTTTTGCTGTCAGAAATGATTTGTTGACCACCATAAGAGATAATCAAGTAACTATAGTTATTGGTGAAACTGGGTCTGGGAAAACAACTCAATTAACACAATTTTTATATGAAGATGGGTTTGGGGCTAATATTGATAAGAACGGCGAGAAGAGAATTATTGCGTGTACCCAGCCTAGAAGAGTAGCTGCCATGTCAGTTGCTAAAAGAGTCAGTGAGGAAATGAATTGTAAATTAGGTGAAGAAGTTGGGTATTCCATTAGATTTGAGGATAAAACTGACAACAAAAAGACTGTTATCAAATACATGACGGAAGGTATTTTACTACGAGAAATCTTGGCTGATCCCATGTTGGCTAATTATAGTTGTATTATAATGGACGAAGCACATGAAAGATCATTAAATACTGATATTCTTTTAGGATTATTCAAAAACTTGTTAGCCAAGAGAAAAGATTTGAAATTAATTATCACCAGTGCTACGATGAATGCAAATAGATTTACGAAATTTTTTGGTGTTGCTCCACAATTTCATATACCTGGAAGAACTTTCCCAGTTGAAGTTTTTTTCAACCGAGACGTGAATATGGATTATGTTGAAATGGCAGTTAAACAGGTTTTAACTATTCATTTGGGTAGATGGAATGCCGATAATAATAATGCCAATGATGGTGATATTCTTGTGTTTATGACTGGTCAAGAAGATATTGAGATTACTTGTGATTTAATTAAAGAAAAATTGAATTTACTTGAAGATCCACCTCCATTAGATATTTTCCCAATTTATTCTACAATGCCACAGGATTTACAAAAGAAAATATTTAACAAAACGAACTTGCAACGAAGAAAAGTGGTGGTGGCAACAAATATTGCTGAAACTTCATTGACGGTTGATGGAATCAAATATGTTATTGATTGTGGACTTGTAAAAGTTAAAGTTTATAACCCGAAACTAGGTATGGATACATTACAAGTGGTTCCCATCTCGTTGGCAAATGCTGATCAACGTAGTGGTCGTGCAGGTAGAACTGGTGCAGGTATTGCTTATCGATTATATACTGAAAAAGCCACTGAACCCGACAGTATGTATGTACAACCGATCCCTGAAATCCAACGAAGTAATTTAAGTAATATTATGTTATTATTAAAATCTTTGAAAGTTAATGATATCAATAGTTTCCCATTTTTAGACCCACCACCCAAAGATCTTTTAAATTGTTCATTATATGATTTATGGGCTATTGGAGCATTAGATAATCTTGGTGAATTGACAAAATTAGGACATTCAATGACACAATTCCCCATCGAGCCAACATTGGCAAAATTGATTTTATTATCCACACAACCTGAATTCCATTGTTCTGAAGAAGTGGTGACTATTGTTGCTATGTTATCGGTGCCAAATATATTTAATCGACACAAAGAAAGAGCTAATGAAGCAGATATGGCAAGAGAGAAATTTATTATATCCGAATCGGATCATTTAACTTTATTGAATGTTTTTAATCAATGGAATATCAATTTAAATAAATTTAAAGGTAATTATACCAAGATTAATAATTGGTGTAATAAGAATTTTTTACAATTAAAATCATTATATCGAGCTAAAGATATTAAACATCAATTAATGTTAATTATGAAAAAGAATAAATTGGCAATTTTGAAATCAAAAACCGATGATGATATACGTAAATGTCTTTGTGCTTCATTTTATCAACAACTGGCAAAATTAACCAAAATGAATTTAAATGGACAACCAGAGTTTGTTAATTTACGTCATTCATATATGAAAATGTTTTTACACCCAACTAGTAGTTTATTGGATAGTAATTTGAGTACGAATTATGTCATTTATCATGAATTAGTGTTGACGAAAAAAGAGTATATGAACTGTGTAACTACAGTTGATCCAATTTGGTTATTAGAATATGGTTATAAATTTTTTGGGGTTGCTGATTCCCATCGTAATAAAATCGATTCAGAAGCAATTTTAAATAAACAAAAATTTGAAAAGCAATTATTAAAAGATAAAAAGATTTATGATGATATTATTAAACAACAATCGAAAAGAAGATCAAATGAAATATCGACCAGTAACAGAGTTAGTTCCTTATTCAAGAAGCAAAGAGGAATTTAATCCCATCCAGGATATAAATATATCTATATACTTTCTATGTACATTCTATTAAAAACAGTTCATTAAAACATTTATCCATTATTTATTGTAGTAGAATCTACTTTCTTGTTTTTTTTTTGGGGGGGTTCAAATTATCTAATGTAAGATAATATTGTCAATTAATCTTGCCTTTTCATCAGAGTTTTCTTTAGGTACTTTAACAGCAGTGGAAACAATTGCACCAGTACCAGGCACCACATAATCAAGATCTTCTAAAGTTTCTGGATGACTAACAGCTATATATTCAATATCGAAATCAGGATCAGAACTTATAATAGGTTTAATCTGTTGTAAAATTTCATTAGCTGAAACTTTATCACCGCTATCTTTACTATGATTGAGATAATAATTTTCACCAGTTTTTAAACCTTGATAAATTAATGAACTTTTATCTTTCATTTCTTGAGATAAATATTGATTTCTTGAAGACATAGCTAATCCATTTGATTCTCTTAATGTAGGCATGATTCTAACATTAGTATTTATTATTAAATCTTTGACTAAATTTTGTATAACAACACATTGTTGAGCATCTTTTTGACCAAAATAAATATTTGTTGGTTGAACAATATTTAATAATTTTGTCACCACGGTAGCTACACCACGGAAAAATTGTGGTCTAGTGATACCTTCTAATTGTTCAGATGATCCATGAACCGTTACAAATGCTCCTCGTTGTTTATCAATATCTAATGAGATCCCTGAAGGATACATTTCTGAAACTTTTGGAACAAATACTGCATCCACGATTTTGTTGTTGTTGTTGTTGTTGTTAGTTTGTAAGATTTGCAAATCATGATCTAAAGTTCGAGGATAATTATCAAGATCTTCATGAGGAGCAAATTGTGAAGGATTAACAAATATTGAAACGACGGTTTTATCATTTTCTTTAATCGATTGATTAATTAATGAACAATGACCAGCGTGTAATGCTCCCATAGTGGGGACAAATCCTACTGATTCATTTCGTAAAAAACATTGTGCTCTCCATTGACGAACTTGTTGTACTGTTCTTAATATTTTGATAGTATTGGATACTGTCATTCAAAGAAATGTTGGAAGAATGTAGATGTAAGTGGTGGAGTGATTCCTTACAGGTTTATACTGAAAAAATTTTTTGTTTTTTCCCTGTAGAAGAATCCTACGCGGAGTTTGCAATTAAAGTTGTGCACTTTTTTTTTTTTCACAATGAAAGTAGTAGTAATCAATCCCCACACAATACAAAAAGAAAATTGCAACCGAGGAAAACCAAAATTGATTCACCACCTATAAACCAATAATACAAGTATGCAAAAAAACACAGATACTGTTACTGTTGTAAAAAGTATTAAATTTTAGCCTCGATATGCTTAGATCCACGAGATAAATGTTTTATTTGTAAGCGAACTTGGTGTAAATTCAAACAAGGCAAATTACTATTGCTTGCTTCATTATCATTGCAACAATCTTGAAATTTACTCTTCCACTTTACAATAGGAATAATAAGAAGATCCATTGGTGTTACCCGAGACCCGTTGGATATCAACAATAGAAAAAACTTTACTTATTGAACAAGGAGCATAAGTATAGAAGAAATCACAAGAATATAAGTGTTAGTAAAACGTCAAACCAATTGCTAGGCTGAAAGAAAAAAGAGAGGAGGAGTAGAAGGGAGGAAGAAGGGTTATGTAACATGAAAGGTCTTGGTTTCTCCTGTGATGAATTCAAGAAAGAGAAGATTAGATTAACGTTTTTTAATTGCAAAATGAGAAACAAGTAACATAGAAAGAAAGAAATAGAGAGGGAGAGGGCGGAGATAAGCTGGAAGAAGAATATAAAAATACAAACTTTAAAAGAATCGGATATAAAATTAGAAAGAGTGTGTGAGTGTGTGAATATGTGGGACGTGTGTGAAAGTCATAATTTACATATGACAGAAATTAAATATTCCGCCCTCCCCTCCCCCCCACACATATATATATAATATTGAGGTCCAGATAGATGTATGTATAAACCCAAACTATATATAAACCTTGTTAAAAGTCCTTCCTTTTTCTTTTAATTTCTAAATAACCTTTTTCATAATTTTGATAACTTTAAAATTCTAAAACAGTCTCCTAATGTCATTCTCAGTTGAAAAGAAAACCACTTTGGCTCATCCATTTCGTGCTCCAGGTAGTACTTTGATTAGTTCTGATCAATCAAATTTAAAAATTGTTTATAATAAATACAAAACAAGATCTCCATTACCTAATTCGACTAATCAATTACGTTATAATTTTATTTTTTGTCATGGTACTGGGTTTAATAAATCAATTTGGAAATATCATATTTCAAAATTATATCAATTATCTCAATCATTACAAGTTCCATGGTTTTTAGATTCTGTCATTGCTATTGATATGGTTGGTCATGGTGATTCCAGTTTAGAAAACCAAGGGAAATTGGGGACGATTTTCCGTTGGGATGATGGTGCTAAAGATGTCATTGCCATTATTAAACATGAAATCGCAACTACGGGTGATTTCCAAAATAATTTAGAATCGCGTAATTTGATTATTGGACATTCAATGGGCGGATTCAATTCTTTATATGCAACATTTTTAGAACCAAGTTTATTTGATGCAGTTATACCTATTGAAGCAGTTATTTATGGTGCTCCTGGTGGACTTGAAAAATTCTCCAAAAAATTCAGTAAAATATCTAAATTATTGATTGATACATTTGATTCAAAAGATGATATTAATTTTTTCTTTAAAGAATTTTCATTTTTCAAAAATATGCAAGATCAAGTTTCTGATGATTTTATTAATGATGAAGTTTATGAAATTAAAGATAAAGAATCTGGTGAAATCAAATATAAATTGAAATGTAATACTCCTCATCAAATGGCAGCTTATTATGGTGCATTCATGTCGATTCCATTTGGTATGTTTGCTATTCCTCATATTAGAGTCCCTATTTGTCATGTTATTGGATCTAAAGGGGTTTGGAACCCGCCAGAAAGTATAACTTGGATTAGAGGGGCCATTAATAAAGAATTCCTTGCTGGTAAAGTAGATGTTCCCAAAGGTGAACATTTACTTAATGTTGAACTTCCTGATGAAACCATTGATATTATTCAAAATTTTACTACTGAAAGAACTAAAGCATTTATTGAGGCTAGAAATAATCTTCCAGAAGTTAAATTGAATAATAATAAAGAAGCAATTGCTAAAGAACAATTTCAAAATTTGATTGATCTTAAATTTGATCAAGTTAATGGATATTTCATTGAAGATAGAGTTGACAATTATGAAGCTTTGCAAAAATTGGCAAAATTATAAATTTGGCTGTTATATATTTCTTTCTAGCCTGGTTTGCTATATCTTTGGAAGGATGGATAGTTATTTGTAACAATATTGGGTTCAACTTCCATATTTATTAGATTTTTAAAGAATATTTATTAGATTTTTTTTCTTTTTTCATATACAATATAAAATAGAACACGAAGTTCCTTTTCAAATCTATTATTCAAATACCGTTTAGAATCAATCGTACGTTATTTATATGCTTGACTTGTTTGTGTGTTTGGTATGAAATATAAACTGAAGCATATTTAATCCCGCAAGTTCGGAATGCTAGTCAATTTCAAAACCGATTATGCAAGAAGTGTTTTGTAAGTGTTGCATTGTTTTGGATAATTTCCTCTCAACAAAAAATATATCAATAGATGCATAGATACATTTTATTATCAAATCAACCAATCAATCTAGAATTGAAAAATTTGAAAAAATAAAAATAAATCCCTCAAATTTAATTGTTTTTTTGATAAAACATGAACTGATTGGGTTTAGTATATCAATTATGCATATTGGACTGATTGAAACAGTAAAGAAGATAAAACGGTTTGGACATCACGTAGTTGTTGCCTTAGTTAATCTTGCTGCCATCACTTATCTTATTAGGTGCCACCAGTTGATGTTTCAATCATAGTCAGATGACTACTACCACTCTTATTGGGTATTTAATTACGAGTTTAAGGCGGTTAGAAGAATAAGTAGGACAAAAATATAACAACAATGCAGGAATAAAACCTAACGCAACGCAAAAATGACTAACAAAACCGTTCTTTCTTTCTTTCTTCTTTGATCATGCTAGTTGTTGTCTTTGAAGGACAATAAGTGACTGACTGATAACAATGAGTTGTTATACAAATACTTCAAAACTGCAGTTAGAATAGGACACTATCACGTAATCGAAACGCCATATCAACTCTGTTGGCTAGCACCCCAAAAACTTCTTGTATTCAGAGCATATATTCTCAAAGATCTTAAACCATCGCAGGGAACTCATTCATTAATTCATACTATCTAAACGAGATTTAATTAACAATTTCTTGGCATATTATAAAGTAATCTAAAGAAGGAGATCACCGACAATATAATAAGCCAAAAAAATAATATATGGGATGACCATGACCAATAGTGTCTACGCTGTATTTGCTAACCATCAATTAACTTTCTAACGGCTGTTCGTTTATCTAAAGTGGTTGGTGTTACGAAGCCCCATGTAGACAACCCTACTATAATTACACTGACAACTCAACTTAGTAGTAAGCCAAAAGGAAACGGTGGTCAAAAAAATCATTTGCTGGTACACGCTCTCTATTAAAATTCAAAGTAAAAAACATTATCCATTGATCCATTTCACATAAAAGAATCCAAATTTAATATTAATAATGATTCTCTACACCAAGAAGATAATTGATGTAAAGTGTATGTGTTTATATGGGGCGTGTATAAAATGACAAAAAAAACAACCTAACAAACAAAATTTTTCCTTCTTTCTTTCTTTCTCTTTTTCTGACTCTCTCTCTCTCTCTTTCTTTCTTTTGCTTTCAATTCTGTTTTCTTTTTTTTTTTAAACTCTTTTCCATCTTTCTATTATACAATAGAAGTATTCAATTATTACACCCACTATTCAGTTATAGACCAGTTTACTACTAATATTTTTTTTTTTGCTATGCCTAAAAGGGAAATTGAAGATACACAATCACCTTATTCCAGTACCGGACTTGTTAGTACTGGTGAAAGTCCAAAAACATCTACAAGTACCCCAACATCTTCCACTAATAACAGAGCTGCCACTACCACCACCAATAATACTTCTACTACTTCTACCAGTCTACTAAAATCTAATTCAAATTTACAACCTATTGCCATGACACCGTCTGTTTCTTCAACATCATTGGCAATTAATAAACCCAAATCTCAAGAGAATAAAAGAAGAAGAGTCACACGAGCTTGTGATACTTGTCGTCAGAAAAAAGTGAAATGTGATGGTAAACAACCTTGTATTCATTGTACGGTATATTCATATAAATGCAGTTATGATCAACCTAATATTAGAAATAAGAAAAATTCAGGTATACCAATTCCTTCCCAACCAAGTCCTGCAATACTACAAGTAGCTGCACAAGCAGCAGTTGCCTTTGGTTCCAACAACAATAGTAGTAATCAACAACTGCTACAACTGCTACAACAACAACAACAACATGTGGTACACCAACACCAACACCAGCCTTTACCTGCTGATGAACCTATTCCTAAAACAAATTTAATAATTTTCCAACAAATTATCAATGCATTATTACCTAAATTACAATTGAATGGATTTGATCCAAATTTACAATTTGATTTAAATAAATTTCAAAAAGTCGTTCAATATGTCATGTCAAAATCACAAACTTTTACCTTGAATCTTAATGAAATTACAGAATTAATGCAAGATCCAGATTCACAAATACCGCCACCGCCTCCGGCTTCTTCTTCTTCTTCTCACCATCGTCGTACATTATCAGTTGGATCATTCGATGACTCTTCTAATAGTGCTGTATCGTCACCTCGTGAAGTTGGATTACATTTACCTTCGAAAGAAGTAGCCTTGAATTTAATTTATACTACTTGGAATAAAGCATGTGTTTTATTTAGATTTTATCATCGTCCTTCTTTATTAGAGGAAGTGGATTTATTATATTCTTTAGATCCCATGAATTATGGTGATCGACAACAAAAATTTCTTCCATTTTTATATTCTATATTAGCATGTGGATCTTTATTTAGTAAAACACCTTATACAATGGGGACTCCTTCAGAAAATGAAAAAAATTTAGAAGATGATGGATTTAAATATTTTCTTGAAGCAAGAAAATTGATTGATATAAGTAATGTTGGAGATATTAATTCAATTCAAACGGTAGTAATGATGATTATTTATTTACAATGTTCAGCAAGATTATCTACTTGTTATTCATATATTGGTATAGCATTAAGAAGTGCCCTTAAGGAAGGTTT
>OKKB01000341.1_pt1 | contig 13683 bp, 3 predicted proteins | sample 1613931 | NCBI WGS metagenome assembly OKKB01 (sample SAMN04436893, study PRJEB24849) | human gut metagenome | biome: human gut; feature: NICU; material: stool | host: Homo sapiens | place: USA: Saint Louis, MO | collected 2012-02-08
GATAATATCTTGTTGTTGAACACTTTCTGTTTCATCACTAAAATTAGGAAATTCTATTCTCATTCGTTTATTAATGTTAATCCACATTTGATTTCTAATAAAATTATCAATAAGTATTAATTGTAAACAATTCATAATTATTGGGACAATAAACATCACGATAAAAATTTCAAATTCATCAGGGTATTCATTTAACCAAATTAATAATACATGAGATGTAAACCATAATAATTGCGTTTCAAAACATTCAACTAATCCATATAATATAATTTTTGTAATCATCAAAGAAGTGAAATAAACAATTAATTGCTTGAGGAATGCTTTAGTTGATGGTTTATTGGGATTTGGTCCATATTCACCACTTTCAATCTGTGTAATATGCCAATAATCTCGACATATTTTATTCATGGTTTTAAATACATGATATAAGATATATACTCCAATAGTACAATCAAGAACAATATTCAAAAAATACCAATCACAAGGATCTTTCGTGTTATCATCATCAGGATCGCTACTGTTGTTGTTGTTCTGGGTTGACCAAATCTCAGGGGCAGTTTTAACCATTGATAAAATCACATTAAATATATGAACTCCTAATGCTCCAATCAATTGTTTTGATACATCAAATATCCAAACTGGCCAAGTTCGTCGTATGGGATATTCATAAAATCTTTTAATTAATAATGAAGAAAGACATAACATTCCTAATATGGCTTGAGTCATTAACGAAAATGTCCCAATTAATTCACATTTCCCATCATCATCTGTTGTGCCAGTGTTTAAAACAGGGACATTTTCATGAGAAAATAATGATAAAAATACAAGTGGAACAGATAGTAGTTCTCCACAACCCATAATTTTAATAGTTTTGAATAATAGTTTTTGACTTTATAGGATTCTTTTAAAAAGGAGTTAAAGATAAAGTTGTATTGTTAAGAAGAGAAAACGGTTTCTTTTATCTCTTACAATCGTGATTTCCTGTTTTTTTTCCTTCTTTCCTTCCTTGCTTCTTCTTCTTGATGTTGTTGCTTTGTTTTTAGTTTTTAGGCCGAGCGAGAAAGAGGGGACCAACCGACCAGAAGAAGTACTTCATTGCTACCGATGACATAATTTGCCACCACATTTAGTACCAAGTACATGTACACTGCAACGGTACTCCACCCCACCTACCCACGTTATGCAATATTGCTTAGTTTCTGGTATCCCCCCTTGATGTTTACCCAACACATAGAAAGAAAAAGTCATAATGATCATTGAAAATCAATATTTCAACCACTGCTACTACTACTACTACTACTACTATTGCTAATTCATCATTTTTTATTTTATGTATAATAATATATATATAAAAATACAATTCGTATATAACAACAAAACTCATTACTGACGGTTTCATATGGCCAAAAAAAAACATTATAATTCCATTTTTCCATTATATAAAGTAGGAAATGATATATATTCATCCCTTTTTCTTTTTCATTTTTTTATCCAAAGAAGTGTTTAGCTAAACCTCTGGCTTGACCAACAAGATTCTTATGATTTTCTTCATGTTCATGTTCATGTTCATTTTCATGACCTTGATCTTGATCTTGAAGATGTGCACTAGCATTACCAAATTGTGGACTTGGACTATGGATACCATTTCTACCTGCAACTTGACTTAATGCATTATATCCTTGTCCATGTAATTTCTTTTCTTCTCTTTTACCACCAATAACCATTCCTTCATCTTCAGAATCTTCAGAATCTTCTTCATCAAATAATAATCCCCGTCGTGGTTGCAGCTGTTGTTGCAGTGGCAACTGTGATTGTGATTGTGATTGTTGTCCATCACCTCTGAATGCATTCTCTGAAGTTGTTTGTGGTGGTAATGGTGAAGATTTCTTGGATGTATTAGATAATGTACGAGTCAAAGTATTATTATCTGGAGAAGGAGTATAATCTCTATTTGGTACTTGGAAAAACCCAGTACTTGAAGAATCAGTAGTAGTAGTTTTCTCATCATGCGATGTTGATGTTGATGTTGATGCTGACGTTGATCCTCCTAAAAACAGTTTCGACAACTCTTTATCAGTACTACTTAACCCACCAGCACCCCCGAAAAACAGTTGTGAAAGTGAACTTGAACTTGTAGGTTGCTTAGAAATCGAAGTCGAAGAATATCGTGGGTTAATACTCGAAACATGTTCAGCAACCGGTTCAACCTCTTTAGTATCGGGGAAATGTTGTGGTGCTGTTTCTTGGGTAGAGCTTGTCAATGATGATTGAAATACCAGTTCAGCTAAAGCTTGACTAGATCTTCTTGTCCCTATTGATAATCCTGAAATACCATCATCATCCGAATCACTATTTGAATCATCTTCTGAATCACTCAATTGGAAAGGAGATGCCTTTGTCTTTAGTTTTGGTTTTGCTTGTTGTTGTTGTTGTTGTTGTTGTGGGTTAGAGCTGACATTAACTATGGGGAAATTTGGGGAATTAACAGTGACACCAGAATTTTTACCTCCACCGGAAATAGCAACTGATAAAGGTGATGACGGCAGACTATACAGAATTGGCATATTATTAATGGTACTATTATTCTCAAATGTTGTATCTACTACAGGGATACTATCGTTATTTTCAATAAATTCATAATCAAAATTGGATCCCATATCAAGATTTTCTGGAACATCAACAACATCTGGACTTTGATAAGATGCATACACTGAATTGTTTGGATTACATGTGTATACAGTGTTGTAATCATAATAATAATCATAACCTCTACTAATATCATTATTGACATTATGAGAAAGACTCGACGTATAAGGGTTTGCCTCATCACTAGATTCATCAGAACCATAATTAATAGATGTTGAAGGTAATAATTGAATTGTTTTATAAGATTTACTGTTGGTGGTAGATATTGATGCTGTATCATCAGTAATATCTGTGTGACGACTTAAAGATGGTGCCACTGGAGTAGAAGTTGATGCACTTGAATGCTGGCCCAAAATTATTGGGGCATTGGAATTGGATTTCACATTTAAAAAGAATCCCCCTTCATCGTCTTCTTCATCTTCAGATCCATCTTCATCATCCTCTACCTCTTCATCCGCTTCCTCAATGGATTCATCGTCTCCTTCATATAGGTGACTTTGAGCTAGACTGTCATTAGATGGTTCATATTGATCATAATAATCATCATCGTCATCATCAGAATCATAATCTTCTTCATCAGAATCATATCGTTGCTCATCATCTGAATACACATCAATGGCAATACATTGCATCACTTCGTCATTAAAATGTATGTGTCTTTCACCTTTGGATTCAACGTCCCCAGAAACATTACCATCTTCTTGGTTTTGATCGTGACTGATTTGTTCTGAAGAAGGCACAACAACGGCTTCATCTTTCATCAAATCTTTCAAACTAGCAGAAGATGAAGAATTGGGAGTTTTCAACAAGCTTTGTAATTTGGCCACACTAGTGTTATGAGTAGGAGCTGTATTCTTATATTGACTGTTTAATTTGTTCAGAAGGGCTTCGGGATCAAAATATTCATCGGGATGATTCAATTGATGTTGTCTTTTCAATTCTTCTTGTTGTTTCAATTTTTGTTCTCTTTTCTTTTGATGTATTTGTGTTGCCAATTGTAATTTTAATAAATTAGAATGACTTATCATCAGTTGTTCCATTGTTCTCTTTTTCAATATTGGTTTAGGTCCATTCTTACTGGAACATTTTTTGGCAATAGATATATCCCCGGCAACAGAACTAGTAGCAGTAGTTTCAATAGCATCAGAGTCGTGATTTTCATTATTCACATGGTCATCATCTTTTAATATTGGTCCATAAAGCCAAGTGACATCACTATCTTTCGACCAATTCACCACTTCTGGACTTATAGTCTTGAGATTAGAGCGTCTTTGAGCCCAAGTTCTCCATGAAGCATTTTCCAATCTTGCAGCATTAGCAACATCTTTTCTTTTGGAAATAACGTATCGCCAAGACTTCCAAATATCAGAAACATCCCATTGGTGGGATAAATAATCAACATGACGTGAAGGTTCAACAGCTAAATCTGTATCATCATGAGGCAACAATTCTGGAGATTTTAAATCTAATGCTGGTGAGGAAGTTGGTGAAGGTGAATTGACAGGTGATGTAGATGATGGCGCTACATCTGATGAATGGGTTACATCGCCATCGGAGTTATTAGATATGGATTCTATAGTTTCATGATGTTGACTGCTTGGAGTTTCGTTAACATATGACGAATTTGTTTGTGATGCCATAGCTGCCATAGCTGCCAAGTTTCCTGAGCTGGTTGTTGATGAATTTGCTTCTGAATTATTACCATCTTGTTCTTTTAGTTTATCAGGGATAAATTCATCTAATAAACCCATGGATCTAGTTCTTTTCAATTTAAAGGTTGTATTTTCAAAATGGTCATCATCTTGTGCCTCGATATGTTGAGAAGTGGTTGCTCCTCCTGAAAACACTTCTCCTGATAACGACATGATAAAAAAAAGGGGGATTAATAAATATAAATATAAAACAACGGGGATTCTAAGTAGGAAAAAAAAAATAAAAGGAATAACTGATACCAACGACAACGACAACGATAAAGATGGGTTATGTGTGTGTGGGAAGAAAAAAAAACAAGTAAAAAAAATGAATAAATGAATAAGTGAATGTAAGTATGTATATATGAATAACTGAAATGTGCCAACAGGTATAAACTCCGTATAAGATTGGGGTTTTTGAAATAATTCTGTCCAATATATAAGTTATTTGTAATCCCTATATTATTTCACTTCACTTCACCGTAGTTTGAGTTGAGTCTGAGATTGAGTAAAGGAAAAGTTTTAAGATAATATAAAAGTATAGCTGTTTGTGTAGTATTGGTTTAGTTGAATAAAAACAAGGATAAAAAAAGGGAGTAGAGGGAGCAGTTATTTGGTTGTTGTAAATTAATTAATTGGAGATTAATCTTTTTCTCTTTTTTTTATTTTTCTTTTTTTGGGTTGTTGTTTTTTTTTCGTTCAAGAAGCAAGTCAACTTCTTATTCTTTTGTATGAGTTTGAATGAGTGAATAAGTGTAGTAGTAGTAGTATTTTAGTATGAGAGATTATAGGTACATTGTACACGACTTACTCTAATTCAACTTGTTTTTTTACTTAGCCCTATTGTTATACATATGTACTATTACTATTACTATATCTTTTACTATTACTATTACTATATCTATAACTAAAAAAGAATTACCGCAACTAAACCACGTTCGTTTTATTTTTAATAGATGAGGGAATTTTCAATACCACCGTCATCACTACTACCATTTCAATTTATACAGATTATATTACCCTATTGGACTTGATTTGAATGGGTTTTTTATATTTAGTAGTTGTCGTTGTCGAGACTTATTTTATTATTTTTTAAGTCTATTTAAGAAATTGTACTTGGAGTTGAATGACGTGTATTGCCATAAAATTTAAATTTCTCTTTTTCTTTCCTCTTTTTTTTATTTTTTAACTGCAAATAATTCTGAAACATTCAAGAGGATGTATGCTAAGCAATTGGCTGAAAACCATCACGGTTTGTAACTGTTGGCAAGCTAACATCGAATTAAAGATATCACTTCCCTTTCCAACTTATTGGTTGTTAATTGGGTGGTATCATTTATCTTATAGGAAAAAAAAAATGTGGTCATTGATATTTATAACAAAGAAGGAATTAGAGAAAAAAAGTGAGTGTATTTGAGTGTAAATCCCCCCCAAATACTTGAAGAAGTTTGGAAGCAAATGATTAAAAGGAGATCCGCTCCATGTTTGAAACACACTAATTTCTAAAACAACCGAATCAAGTAATGATATTATTATTATTTATTAAACCCCCTGCAACAGAAATTGAAGAAAGAAGGACATACGAGATGGTTTCATAAATTCAATCCAGAGCCTGTAAATCTTCTCATTATTTCCCCACCACACACCTAATACAATATTAGGCATTTGACAATCTGGGGGCGACGATGGAAATTGTAGTGGTTCCACTGCCAAACACCCCATATACATTTTGCATATGGGTGTGTGTTTTCAAATTGTTCTTGTTTTTGCGGTTAATCAATTAATTGTGCACGCACATACGCAATAAATAAAAAAAAAAATGACTCAAAATTGCTTTTTGCTTGACTTCATCGGAAAAACTAGGATTGAAATAATTACTATTGGTCAATAAAAAAATTTTCCCAACAATTTAAAGCAACGTTACAAAAAAAAAAGACTCTCTTATACATTCACATTCTATTTAGACAAGAAAAAGAATCAATTCCCTGTTTTTTTTGAATACTAACATAGTGACCATTACAGTTACTTCATGAGTTCTTATCAAGTAACGAGGAATTAAAATCTTTTCTGAAAAAAAAGCGTGTGTGATTTTCAATAAAAAATATATGCAACTGATGATGATGAATGATGATGATTCAAAATTGTAATGAAACGTGGGGTACAAGAATTATTCACTCACTCACTCATAATTTTTTTTTTCTCTAATGTCTCAGTTGGTTTCGGAGGTAAAACTCCGCGAAGAAGAAGGACAAATTACACGACAATCACAATCAGAGTTAAAACTTTAAATGAGCTCATACATTTCTTTCTCCCTCTCTCGTTCTCCACATTTTATTCACCAAGAAGTTAAAACACTTTTCTATTCTATACCCTTAGATCATTATAGTGTGAAAAAGTGGAGGGTATGTATCTATGTTAACGAATGAGACACTAGAAATACTACAGAAACTTATCTTTTGTCATTTTTCGGGATTTTCCGCGTCTTCTTCACTTTAAATTGTTTCTTCTACATATATCCATCAATTATCGAACCATTTTATTTAATTTCCAGAATGGTATAATTAAGAAAAAAAAAAATTAATACCTACGCAGAACGCGTTACGTAATGCTTTGCATAAAGCAGTATCGTTTCATTTTGTTTCGTTTAATAGAGACTGGATATATTTCAAAATGTCGCGTGCTTTCTAATTTTTATTGTTTTGTGGGGGGTCACATTATAGATGCAAGTGTCATTTCTCCGAAGTAGATAGTCCCGATAAAGAGGAAAATCAATTGGGTTCGTATTATGAATTTATTTGGGGGATCCGAAGAGTCTTAAGCTCTGACTTGGTAGCTTTTGACAGTTACCACTTTTCTTGCTTATCTTTCTTAAAGACAAGCTACTTGAATATCTAGATTATCGTTTTATGGAGAAGTTTGTGTTCAAGGGTCTAATCTCTGTTGCAGGGTGTTGGTAACTTTCCTCTTGATTGAAAGTATCAAGTTCTCAACACTTTAACTTCAACTACAAGAAGTGCCCACCTTTTCCATGTTTAAATCATTTTTTTATTTTCGATTTCAGTTGATGAAATCTTATGCAAATATATAAATGTCCTAAAAATTAAATGAATAAATATACAAAGTTTATGCTGAATAATAATAATAATAATAAAAAAAGAAACTACTAGTACCACCACCACTGCTTCAGATATCAACCTTCAAGGTTTACCATTTAGTTAAGCAAACATCTGGGAATTCAACTTCTTCTTGATTCAAATTACCTCCTCTGAAATTATATTTACAAGCATATTTTTTAATTGGGAACCACCAATATCCAAGCATACAAATAATGTATACCACTAAAACAACACAGAAATAATTCATTCCTTCAGCGGTAACTGGGTAATTAGCTGGGAAACTGAAAAATACCACGGCAAATATACACCAAGCCAAAAGAACAAAATTACAAAACACACCAATTTTCCCTAACCAAAATGGACCATGACGAATTTGACGCCTTCTGGCAAGTAAACAAATTGTTGGAATCAGATAAGCAATAAGAAGGAATGAAACACACGCTAAGGCCGTAGCTTGAAGAGCAGCATCAGAAAATACCAATACTGATACCACAGATACAATCACAGTAGAAAATAAATGAGCGTAAAATGGACCACCAGTTTTAGGATCAATGATTGATAAATATTTGGAGAGTGGCATACCATTATCACGCAGGAATGAAAAAAGAAGTCTCAGTTGATAAATGATACAAGATAAAGTACAACCAGTAGCAACCAAAGTAATTAATGAACCCAAACAAATGGCCCCGACTTTTGTAGAACCTAAAGCTTGATAAAAAATGTCCAACATGGGGAAACCAGTTGCTGAATTCATGATTTCTTCTAAATTTCTAATGCAGAAAAACATGGCAATAGAAAAAGTAAATGAAGTGACAAATCCAATCCCCACAGTTGATAAAACAGCTCTTGGTACATCACGTTCCGGATGAGCAGTTTCTTCACTTAAATGAGTGACACTATCTAAACATGAGAATGCCCAAGCCGGATTAACTAATCCAACAATAAATGCAATCCCTTTTGATGGCCAACCAGTGTTATTTACTGCATGAACGAAAACGAATTTAGCATCTTGATAATGACCTCTAGCACAAACTAAAACTGTAATAAGAATAATACAATATGAAGTTAAAGAAATCCCGAAAACACTATCACCAATCATTGGTAAAAATCGATGCCAAATATTGAAAAAAAATAAAATCCAATTAAGAATATTATAAATAATAAATACTTCCCATTTTTGATTGACATGATCTGGATGAGTCATATTCCAAAATCCCAAAACTTGATAAGCAACAGCAAGATTCATTGATGCCGTGGTGAAAATAGCACCACCCCATGATATAGAACCAGTTATATAAGCTAAAAATGATGAATATTTTTTTGGTGCCAATACTCTAGCCCAGACATATTGACCACCAGCTGATGGCATAGCCAGGGCCATTTCTCCAAGAGTAACAGCAATACAAACAGATACACTAGCAACAATCAAAATACCATAGACAACAAGTAAGGGACCAAGGGAAGATATAGACAATATAAGTGTTGACAGAATACCCAACCATGAATTTGTAAGACCAAATCCAATAGTAACAATTTGTAATGTCGAGAAGTTTCTTGACATTTTGGTATCTTCATCTTTAGATGTCACTGATTTATTATCATCATTGAATTCAGTTAATTTTTTTTCTTGATCTGTTGGGTCGGTAGCAAATGATGATAATTGGGGACTAACAGAGTCCAGTTGATTTAGATCTGATTGAGTCATTAAATACTTAGATTGAGCTTGATAAAGGGGAGGAAGATAAAGGGAACGAGTGATGATAATCAAACTAATCTGTTGTAGTATAAGAAAAAGTGAAAAAAAAGTGAAAAAAAAAAAAAAAAAAAGAAAGAGATCTAGATTAGATTAAATATTATTAAAAGTTTAATTGATGGAAGAAATAACGAAAAAGAAAAAAATTATCCGCGCAAAAATCACCAAGAAAAAATTTTTTTTTTTTTGGGGGATGGGGATCAGAAGGCAGGCAGGCAGGCAGGCAGGAGGAGGTCGTGGTCGTGTCATCTATCGGGCGGATTTATGTTTAAACTATGTGTGGCCAATTCTACGAGATATCTTCATGCGGCATCCGCCGAAAGTTTATACAACAACAATAAGAAAAAAAAAAAATACCTCATGCCAAATTATTATGTGGGGCTAAAATTAGTGTTTATGTATTCTTGAGCAATTGATTGGTTATTGATTAAACTAGATTTAGTAAATATGATCTTACTTCCAAACAATGGCAATCAATGCCTTTTTTTTTCGTAATTCATTTTATTTTATTGTTGGGAATGAAGATATTATACATACATACATCTTCAATAATTATGTCATTTCTACACAATTATAACGACCCTTTGACTAAGTAATCCCTACATTTGACTAATGCAGAAATCGGCTATATCAAATCATTATCTGTAATAGAACTAATAAGTAATTTTAAAAATATTTGCAGTTAATAATCGTAAATATTTCAAGATGATCTTGATTCAACGTTGGTTAAAAAAATTTAAAGGACGTTTCTTTGTTCTTTCATAAATCGTAAAGGTACCAAACACTCAAACATGCACACGATATTCTTTTTGTTTCACAAACTAAATTCTATTATAAATTGCATGTGATATTTTTGTTTTTTTTTCATCTTTTCCTTGTCTCTCATCGAAACCAATCGTGTTTGTTGGGTTTACAGTCAATATTATTATTAATAATAACGACTTTATCGTCTAATCCAGAAAGTATCACAAATGGACAATTGAGATAATAATACGTTTTACCGCTGATGAGGTTGGTAATGTCTAAAATTTTGCTCAAACATGAAGCCGTTAGGATTAGATCTTCTCTAATGAAAAGTGTCTTCTCCAAAAACATTTTTATACTGGACCATTAAAGTACTCATGAAAAATCAATTCGTATATCACGTGACCATACTAGTCATCATCAATAGAGAAAAATATCTACTATAGCGGGTTTCAAAAACCAATTCTTACTGTGTTACTTATAAATATATGCACCCTCTGACACCTCTCTTTCATCTTACTATTAAAAATAACAATCCAGACAAGTTCTTAAAGATGCAATTTTGTTTTTTCCATTCACGTATCGCCTTGTTACTGATCTCAATGAGATATTACCATTTGATTATTACAACTTTGTACGGCAAGAATCAAGAACTGAAACTTTAAAAAATTGTACCAAGTTCATATAATCAAAACTATATAATATCACCAATAAAATGCACTGTCAAGTGATGGATACTTAGACAAAGTAAAGAAAGGAAAAAGAAGAAAAAGAAAAAAGTGATCAAGAATTTGAAAAAAATTTTTCATCTTCTTTTTATATAGCGAAGAGAGGAAGTCCTCTCGATGAGAGAGAAACCCATCAAATACATGGTCGTGTCTAATCTGACAAATTCTACTATTTTCTTTCTCTCTTTATTTGTTTTTTTCTCTTTCTCACTCTCTTGCTGCTTCTTCTTCTTTTGTTGTTTCGATGTTGAAGAAGTTTTTGAAATTCTATCTATACACCAGATCATCTCAATTCAATAACAACAATAACTTCAATGTTTGGAAATAAACCAGCTACATCTGGAACAGGGTTTTCTTTTGGTCAGACCAACCAAACTGCTGCAAATGGAACAAACCAGACCTCACAACAACAACAGCAACAACCAGCTGTAACCATTGGATCAACAACACAATCAGTAATCAACCCTCCAAATGGTCCAACTACCGGAACAACAACAAACTTTTCTCTTCCTGTATCAGTAAACACTTCGAATAGCTCTAAATTATTGAAGGAGTTATTGGAATCAGCCAACAATTTACCGAAAACTAATGACAACATTCAATTGGGATCCATTCACCTTACTTTGAATGAATTAGAAAGAAAATCACAACAATTAAGGAAACAATCAGAAAAAGATACCAATTTCACCAAAGCCCATTACTTATTGGCAGGTAGTGGAATCAGTGCTGATGATATTGAAGATGAATTAAATGCAATTCATATACCTAAAACTGGTGGGAGAATACCAAGCCATCGTGCCATTGTTGGTGCAGAAAATATTGAAAATTATTTAAGTGCCAAGAAGGATGAAAATATTTTAAACACCATTGAACAATCATTATCATTGGCATCAAAAGATTTTGACAACTACATTGATGCCAACATATCCATTGATTGGAAAGTTAGAAGAGATGAATTGAGAAAAGCAGTTGGTTTGAAAACAAACACTAAATTCAATGAAGAAACTTTGAAAAATTCCATTATTTGGAAATCAAATTCTGCTGCTTCAAACATTTTAACTCCATTAAATACTTCTTCTTCTTCAATCAGACAAATTTCAAGAGAAAAATTTGAAAATCAAGCCAAAATTATTTATTCATTGAATGAAGCAAGATTACAAAATAAAAGTTTCCCCTTGTGTTTAAATTTCAATGAAGTTAATAAACTTCAAAATGATATTAAAGCTAAACAAATTGCTGAAATTTGGAAAATTTTGATTTCTTTAACTGGTGAAAAAACCGCTAAAACTTCTCAAGAACAAAAATTTTTCAATACTACCAAAGCAGATCTTAACGCTATAATTGTCACCAACAGTATAACTTATTTGCAACAAGAATTTTTCAATTATATTGATGAATTATATCTTAAAGATGGTGATAAACCACAGAGTTTTGCCCCACCAACAAATATTAATAAAGTATCTTATTTTGTTCATCAAATTGTGTTGAAAAATGACCCTGATTTGATCAACAAAACTTTATTGGTAAATGGAACTCCTATTTGGGTATTGATCTTTTATCTTATACGTGCTGGATTATATTTGGAAGCTGACGAATTGGTTCAACGTAATCGTGAACAGTTCAACAAGTTTGACAAAAATTTCCCTGTTTACGTAAAGAGTTATGTGGAAAACACTAATCACGTTTTACCTTCAGATTTGAATGAAAGATTACACAAAGAATTCAATCAACAATTCCAATTCATTATTAATGATGTGGATAACAATGTGAACTACGATCCTTATAAATATTCCGTTTATAAGACTATTGGGAAATGTGATTTAAGTAACAAATCATTACCTCGTTCAGTGAATTTAAGTATTGAAGATTGGACATGGTTTCATTTATCTATTATTAATGCTAATCAACCGGGATCTGAATCTAATTTAATTTTTGAAAATTACACTTTATCAGATTTACAAAATAAAATTATTCAATTAGGTCCTAAAAATTTCATGTCATCTCCAAATAATCCATTATATCTCAAGACTTTAATCTTGACTGGACTTTACGAAATGGCAGTACAATACTCTTATGAGTACGTAAATGAATCTGATGCAGTTCATTTGGCTATAGGTTTAGCTTATTATGGATTATTGAAATGTTCTAATTTCAACAAGGACAATATTTTGACTGTCAATAACAATGAATATGAAATCAATTATGGAAGATTAGTTGGGGCATATACCACCACTTTTAAAATAAGTGATCCAAAAGTTGCTTGTGAATATCTCATTATGATTGCCTTGGCCAATGGAGGTGAATCTAAAAGTGCTCTTCTTGTTTGTCATGAAGCATTACGTGAGTTGATATTGATTTCTCGTGAATTTGGTGTATTACTTGGAGAATTAAATCAAACAAATGGAACAAAAATACCAGGGATCTTAGAAAGACAACGGAAATTGATTAAATTGGAAAGTTTAGATCAATTTTATCAACAAATTATTGAAGTTGCTGCTAATAAATGTCAAGAAGAAGGTAGAATCTTTGATGCATTGTTATTATATCAATTATGTTGTGATTATGACACGGTTGTTTCTTTGATTAACAAATTATTAGCAGAAATACTTGCCACCACTGATTTGAATAAACCTATTATTAAATCAGGTAATTATGAAGTTATATCTACGGGATATATCACTAAAGAAGTTGATGACACCATTGACAATAATATTATTTTATTGGCTCAACATATTATGAAAGTTTTCAATAATAATAGTCATATACTTGGAAAATTATCATCTAAAGTGAAACATACATCAGAGTTATTACTTCCAATAATTGGAATTAGAGATTTATTTATCAAAAAAGATTGGAGTCAGGTTATCAATGACATTAATCAATTAGGACTTATTCCAGTTGGGGTTAATGATGATCTTATTAAAATTAGAACAATGAGTGAATCAATACAAAATAATGATTTAGATGATAATTTAATTAAAATTATTCCATCATTATTAATTATG
>OKKB01000343.1_pt1 | contig 13630 bp, 7 predicted proteins | sample 1613931 | NCBI WGS metagenome assembly OKKB01 (sample SAMN04436893, study PRJEB24849) | human gut metagenome | biome: human gut; feature: NICU; material: stool | host: Homo sapiens | place: USA: Saint Louis, MO | collected 2012-02-08
AATGAATATATATGTTGATTGATTGAAAAGTAGGAAGAGTAGAAGAAGGAAAAGGAAAAGGAAAAGATATTTATATATTTCAATAAAGATCAATGAAATTTTTTTTTTGTATTGTAATTTGAAATCATTTAAATAAAATTTTTTCATAAATCAATCAATTAATTGAATTGTTGTGTTCAGTAACTTTTAGAGGAAAAAGGGGGAGAGGAAGAAGTGATTATTTAAATTGAAAGAAGTCACAAAATATAAGAACAACAACAACAACAACAATAATTCATAGTCTTAACCTTGCGTGAATTTGTTGAACAGATATTTGAAGTATTATTTACAACAATACAGTACATCTTATTGTGGTAGGTATAGTTAATCCATACACACACACCCTTTTTCCTTATAATAAAGTCACAATAACCATTTAAAAATTGCCCAATCAAAGGTACTCGTGTGAGATTGAAATCAACGCGGTAAATATTCAAGAGGCACCCGCCGAATTATTGGCCGTTTTTATTTCCCCAACATTTATTTTACTGTGGATCTTTAGACAATAATATTGTTAGAGTAATCTTCACATATATACAATATATAATTTGCATGTGATATTGTTTTTTGTCTCTTTTAGTGTTGTGAGGGTATTTTCCATTTTCGGCTTAGAAATTGTGTAATTGATAGCACATGATAACAACTACTATCAGTTACATTCAACGGAGCCTTTACCAAATTCAATTCAATAATAAAACATATTCAATTCAAATATAAATAAAAAGTACAGAATAATAAAATAAACAACTACCTACTTACAAAGTAAGTTTAAAAAAATCTATAAAATAATCAATTATAATAAAGAAACGATTACAACAAACCCTTGTGTCATTGAGTTTAAAATCTACGGTTACCTCCTAATGGAGCACTATTACCACCAGTAGATCTGTAGCCACCACCACCGTAACCACCCCTGCCACCTCTACCGCCTCTACCGCCTCTACCGCCTCTTCCACCTCTACCTTGACCAAATCTCATATGACTTCCATAACTTCTTCTATCAAATCTTTGTAATTCTGGTGGAACAGTTTGATTAGCTTCTCTCATGATTTTACATAAATCACCTCCCAATTTGGAATTACCTTCAGTGAAAAATGAAATAGCAGTACCACTAGCACCTCCTCTACCAGTTCTACCAATTCTATGCACATAATCTTCAATATTTCCTGGCATATCATAATTAATGACGTGAGTAATACCTTTGACATCTATTTTGAAAAAAAAAATCAATTAGTTAGTATCAAAAAAGTTTCCCAAAAACAATAATCACCGCTTTGGTAGTTTTCTTTTATTTTATCTGTATCCACAATTTGAAGATGGTTAAACATTTCTCTTATTAAGAGGAAGAAAATATTTTCTACAGGAGATTAATTTAACAAAAAAATCATTGAACTAAGAAACGTTGAGACATTTTTTAACTGGTGAAAAAATGGCTGCAAAAAAAGAACACGAGTTCTCTATTGCTTTCAATAAAAACCAGTCTTTTCTTTTTTTTCAAATGTCCAACATATGTTTATTGGAAGGAATGATAGAAAGTATAAATAGAGAATATAAAAAGAAAACATATTTTTTTTTTCACCCACAATTGAACAAGTGTAATAGATTTCATGAATAATAAAAAACACAAGGTGCTAATTCATTTTTTCTTGTTTTGAATAATTATTGAAGCGGTATAGTTCATCGCTTTGTTAAAAACATAATTATTCATTGTCTTTTCTGTTATCTTTCGCCTTCTTAAAACTTGCTAAATTGGCAATCTAGATTAAAAAATTAATCTAATCTAAATCACTCCAGGCGAAACAAAAGATTGTAAACATTGATGATAATAATAAATCAAAAAGGCTGAATGTAAACAATCTCCAAACAAAAAAAACACAAAAAGTAAAATGACAATAAAACACGCACCCTCCTTCTTTCCATCATGAAATCACACATCAAATGTGTAGTATTTAATATTATTGGTCTTCTTTAAATATCTCATATTATTGAATGTGATTTATGCAGAACCCTGCTTATCACATTATCTTTCTCCTTCAATAAACTCCTGATAATATTGTATCATTAGTTCTATTCAATCTCCTATTATTTGTTATAGCTTTTTTTAGGTGCCAGCCCAAATATCACTAAAACAAAATAATTATTTTCCTCCTAAATTAAATAAGGCGTTATAATCTCCTTATGTCAACACAGTTAGTAAGTTCAAAATAAAAATAAATGAAAAAAACCACCAGTGGTTATTCAATAAATCAAAGTTAAAAATTATACATACCAATACCTCTAGCAGCAACGTCAGTTGCAACCATAATAGAAGTTTTACCCTTTCTGAATTCATCTAAAACCCAATCTCTTTCATTTTGCTCTTTATCACCATGAATGGCTAATGCTGGCCAACCATCTGATCTTAAATAAGTGGTGATTTCATCACAAGTTCTTTTAGTAGAAGCAAAAACCAATATTTTGTTATCTTTTTCATTTAAAGCGGATTCCAAATGTTTTACTAATCTATCTCTCTTGGAAAATTCATCAATGACTTCAACCAATTGAGTAATAGTATGAGAAGCAGCCAATTCCAATGAACCAATGGTGACTTGAATAGGATCGTTCAAATAATCTCTAGTCAATTGTTGCACTTCTTTTGGCCAAGTAGCAGACCACATCAAAGTTTGACGATCAGGTCTAATTTGATCAACAATTTTTCTAATTTGTGGTTCAAAACCCATATCTAACATTCTATCAGCTTCATCTAAAACCAAATAAGTGACTCTTTTCAAATTAGTTTTACCAGCTTCCAACATATCAATTAATCTCCCTGGAGTGGCAATACAAATTTCAACCCCTCTGGCTAAATCTCTAATTTGAGGACCTTTTGGTGCACCACCATAAACACAAGTGTTTCTAATTCTTGATGATTTACCAAATTTGGAACATTCAGTTTGAATTTGCACTGCCAATTCTCTTGTTGGTGCTAAAACCAAAACAATTGGACCATCACCATATTGTAATTGTGGTTGAGCATTAATATGGACAATAGATGGTAAACAATAAGATAAAGTTTTACCGGAACCAGTGGCGGCAATACCAATCATATCCCTACCACTCAAAGCCATAGGCCAACCTTGACACTGAATAGGAGTTGGTTTAGGGAAACCTTGATCTTTGACTTCTTGTAAAACATAATCTGGGAAACCAGCTTCATCAAAAGTGGTGATTGGATGAGGGATATCATGACCTTTAACTGTCATTTCATTTTCTTTTCTAAATTGTTCAATGTCTCTATCAGATCTGGCAGCAACATCTGGATGTTCTGAATAGAAATTTTTTTCAAATTTTGGCAATTGTTCTAAATCCCATTGTGGAGCAGTTAATTCTTGTCTTGGAGCATCATTAAATCTACCACCACCACGGCCACCACCACTGAATCTTCCACCTCTGTATCCACCTTGATCTCTATCACCACCACCGTAGCCACCGCCTCTGCCACCACCACTGTAGCCATCTCTTCCACCTCTGCTACCACCACCGCCGTAGCCTCCACCGTAACTACCTCCGTTTCTATTATTATATCCTCCGTTATTGTATGACATGATTAATATATATATATAAATATAATTCCAATTAAATGAATAGTATTATTAAATATAAAGAGAAAAAAAAAAGAGTGGAAAAAAAAATTTTTAAAGGGGATGGCAACACGTTTTATAGTATGTGGGTTGGTGTTTTTTTTCTTTCGTCTATCTAATTATTCTACTCTCATCTTAAACACTAAAAAATTTTCTCTTCTCTTTAATGTGGGAGTTAGCATTTCTCATCGCACACATGCACTCACTCACTCACTCACTAAATGTAACAGAATTTCTTTTTTTTTTTTCTACTTTCTTCTTGGTGTCCCCCAATTGGGCAATCATATGCGGCTCAGTTTTTTATTAGCAAATTTCAATAAATAGAAGTCAACTTCAAAATTAAGATGTCAAGAGTAAAAGATGTAATGTTGGAATAAGGACTAGAACTAATTGAAGTCATTAAATAACTTATGTTGATATTACATTTACTAACAGTTTAGAGAAAACATTGAACAACTGGAATATCAAATAATGATTCTTTGTCAACATCATGGTTCATTGAAACATTAAACTATTCACATTCTAAATCTATCTATTAATAATTCAATCCATAATGGGAAAACCATCTAAAACAAAAAAAATATAACACAGTGATTATAAATAATATTACTTAGCCAACTTCATCCATTAATGCAAATAAACCTCCTGTCTCCTCTTGATTTTATTTATGGTTCTTTGGTAGAATAACCACCAGCTTTAATAGCATCATCGAATTTATCTTCAATAGCTCCACATAATTCACTCAAATTATCTAATCCTTGATGTAATGCTTCAACCGCACTTATATTACCATAAGTTTGAATTCTAATATTTAATTTATTTTCACTTGGATGAGGTATAGAATATCCACAAAATTCAACTTCAGGATTTTTCATAATTATATATCTAAGGGCATTACCTAATGTATGATCTTCATCGATGATTTGAAATGATGCTGAAGTACCATCTTCTGAACTTCCTGGTAAAATTTTGATTTTATTTATATCATATTCTTGTTCTTGAATTTGTTCTTGTTCACTATTATTACTGGCATCTTCCATTTGTATATCTTCTGCTGACATTATGGAAAATTTAAATATGAATTGTTAAGATGGGCTAGGTGTTGTAGATAGATAGATGATTGTACCTATTTCTTTTTTTTTTTTTTGAATTGTAGATTTGTTTGGTATCGCTTTGAAAATTTTTAGATGAGCTTCTCAACTGTTAAGTCGTGTAACTGAGCACAGAATATTCAAAGTTGCAAAAACATAACGTCGATTTAATTTCTCCAATAGTAAATATATATGTAAAATTTTTTTTGATAACTAGCATAAACTAAATAAACAGAAATAATACAATTATAAAACAAAACAAAATAATAGTAAACTTGAAATGAAGTTAAATAAAAAAAAAGAAACTCATACAAAACATGAGCAAACACTAATAAAAAAAAACCATCAATATTAATAGTGGTAATAATAATAAAAAAATAGCTTGAAAATCATCAAAAAGTTTTAGAAATTTGACATAATAGCATAAAACATATATGTATAAACCTTGCATTTTTTTTCTAACCGGAAAATTGTCCTCTTGATTGACCATTAGTAAATTGTGGTGGTTGCGGTGGTGGTGGTAGTGGTGGTTATGGTTATGGTTATAAACTTGAACCAGAAATTTGTCCCATAGTACCTGATTGTTTCCCATTTGAATTGCCTTGATTATCTTCTTTATGAGCTTTACCTCTACCTCTTATTCCTTTATTTGAATTTTTATATAAATCTTTAAAATATAATAATAATTCTTTTTCTTCATTTGGTAAATTATTTAAAGCTGGTCCACTCAATTCAGCTAATCTATGAGTTAATTCATTCAATTTATCTAAATGGAAACGATTTTGATGAGATTTTAAATTCCCCAATTGAGTAAATGATTTATCACAATTATCTAATTTACATTCAAATGGTTTCAAATTATCATGAGTTAATTTATGAGCAGCAAGATTACCTTTTCTATTGAATGATCGTTTACATATTTCACAAGTAAATGGTTTCTCTCCAGTATGTAATCGTAAATGAGTACGTAAATTACCTCCTTGAGTGAATTTCTTATGACAATAAGTACATTCAAATGGTTTATATCCAATATGAGATCTTATATGAACTTCCAAATGGGTCGATTGAGTGAAAAATTTAAAACAATAAGGACATTGTTGATTCTTATGTTTCCGTCTTTTATGTTGATGTTGATGATGTTGGTTTTGATTAGTCCCATCACCATTATCATCACTATCTTCAATTTCATCTTCATCTCGTTTATGTGGTTTATCAACTCCTCCAACAAGACTAACCGGTCGTGGTAATATACCACTATCTAATTCGGCTTTACTTCTACCTAATGAAAAATTATCTGGTGAAGCTAAAATACTTCCATCAGGTCCTTGTTCAATAGGATTGGTTATTCCTTTATCTCTAGCTTGAATCACTAACATCAATTGATCAATCTTTGTTGCTCCTAATAATGGACGTCCATCTTCTGATTGAGCAAATTGTTGAGCAGGAACTAAATTTCGACTTTCTGGTGAACTCAAATTTTGCGTCGTCATCATATTTGTTGTCGGAGTTGAATTTGAATTTTGATCTTTTTTCGTCCTTCTTGTTCGCTTAACCGATGGTTTCCTTTTCTTTTGATCTGTAGATTTTAACAGTTGTTGCTGTGATGGTGGTGGTGGTTGTTGTTGTTGAGGCATATAACCTGGTAGTTTGGTGGTAGTTGCTGCTGGTGGTATATATTGTTGTTGCTGTTGTGATGGTGGTGGATAAAATTGTTGTTGTTGCTGTTGCTGTTGCTGTTGTTGGGTCTGGACTGGATAAATATAGTTACTAAAACTATTATTTCGAGCATTTGCAAGTGACTGTTGAACATTGGAATACCCTAATTGATTATAATTAGGATAAGCAGAATATTGGTATTGGTTTTGTGGCGACACTGAATAATTTTGAAATAATCTTTGTGGCTGTTGTGGTTGTTGTTGTTGTTGCTGTCTATTCTGCTGTTGTTGATGTTGACGTTGTTGTTGTTGTTGCATTTGAGAAACTTGTTGGTATCCACCAGAAGCAAATGGTTCATTCACATGTATATTTCCATATGCAACAGGTGATGCCTTTGGTGATTGTGGATCCTCTTGAAACTTTGGTGAAGTATGAGATGATGATGTAGGCGAAACATTATCTTTGTCTCCAGGAACTCCCAACGTATTTACTTGTCCTCTTTGATTTTGTTGTAAATTAGATAATTGTTGTCTTTGTTGCTGTTGCTGTTGTTGAGGAGATTTTCTTTGTCTTGGCGACAGTTTTTGTTTCGATAATGAAGATGCAGATTGTTGTGGAGTTTTTTCAAGTGATTGTGGTTGTTGTTGTGATTGTGATGGATTCCTTCTGTCAAATATATCTTCTCGTAAACTAGCATTAGTATTTCTTGATTGATCTGATGAACTTCTTTGACTCCTCAATGAATTTTGATCGTTTATAATTTTCAAAATAGAATCTCTTCTTTGTTGATTACTCATATTAGAAAACGAATTAAAATCAATCGATCCATTCGATATCATATTCTGAAGTAATTCCGTGATACTATTATTATAGCCAGTATTGTTATTTCCCTCATTCCAATTTGTAAAATCGATTGAATTACCTTTAGATTTTATTCCATTCCCACTAATGTTTCCTCCTACTCCACCACTAATGGACAATTTGGGATCATTCAGCCAATTAAAAATATTGCTCATACTTTCTTTATTTAAGAAATTTTCTAAATCTTCCATAGTGAAATCTTGTGATTGACCAAGTGACATTTGACGAGAACGTGTAGTTGGTGGTAATAATGGTGCACCGTTATTATTATTATTAGTAGTAGTAGTGTTGTTATTATTTTTATTCCCATTGGTTGTATTGAAAGCAATATCGTTTTTGCCGGATGCAGAACCAGGATTTGAAACCGATGGTTCACTTATTGAATTCCCACTTGACCCAGGGAGGTTAATTAATGAGCTGAAAATACTATTTGATCTTGATGTTGAAGGAATTTGGTTGCCATTGGTACCATTTTCATATAAATGTTCGCCCAGCAGTCTAATGGGTGGTGGCAACACAATTGAATCTCCGCGAGGTCTTATCGGTTGTTGCAAGTATTGTTGAACAGACTGTTGTGGATTAAATAATTGACTAGGTTGTTGATACTGCTGATATTGTTGACCTGTTGCCGATATTGGATTAAAACTCTGTTGCAAAGAATGTGGTTGCTGTGATTGTTGTTGTGATTGCTGTTGGGTTTGTTGTTGAGATTGTTGCAGTTGCTGCGGTTGTTGTGGATGTTGTTGTTGCTGATAATGCATCATTGTGTTGTTCTTATTATTCAAATCCCGTGGTGATATATTGTTATTTCTTACTTGTGTCTGTTGTGACTGTGGTTGTTGTTGTTGTTGGAAGAACAGATTGGTAAATATAGAATTGCGATTATTTGTAGGATTCAAATACGCGAAATTATTATTTAAACTGGGTCCACTAAAACTCGGTTGATGAGGGTAATTAGTTTCTTTTGCGGAAGTTAAAGTATAAGTGGTGTTTTGAGGGTTGTTATAGGTATTAGCACTGTTGTTATTATTATTATTGTTTAAATTGCTAAATAGAAATTTTTGGTCATCATTCGCACTTTGAGTTAAAGTCGACAAAGTACTATCTTTAATTTTAGGCGATTTTATCCTTGGTGGTCTTGTTAACCGTGCGAATTGTATTGATTGATAAGGTTGGTCTACTTGATGTAAACGATTCAGTTGTTCTTGTTGATGTTGTTGGTGTTGCAATTGTTGAAGTTGTGCGCACAGTTCCTGTTGTTGCTGTTGTTGATGATGATGATTAGATTGTTGAATTGAAGATGAAACAGCAGTTTTCCCCATTGAAAATTGATGACTGTATTTATAATAATATATTATGTGTATGTAAAAATACCCACAAAAAAAAAAAAATAACTGAAGCACTACTATAATATTTTATTAGTAGTGAGTAAAAATATCTCAGGAGAGAGAATGTGTGCGTGTGTGACAAAAATAAATCTCCTCCAAATCGTATTATGGAAATTCAATTGAAATATTACTAAAAACTGTATTGAATAATATGTAAGATTCTCAATTGATTTAATTTAGAAATTGCCAGAAGATTGTTTTTGCTCTTTGTTCTTTGTCCTTTTATTGTGTCTTTAATTTATGCAATTTCTATTATGTAAATTCACTCTCTCACTATCGTATAAACTTGCCCAAAAAAAAATCTGTTATGTGTAAGTATTAGATGAAAAATGAGATATATAGGGGGGGAGGAGCCAGAAATGATGAAAATTGGATTGCAAATGAGTTTTATATTGTGGCGATGAGATTAACAATAGCAAATTTAAATGACCTTTTTATTTTTGCCGTTGCTTTCCTTTGTATAGATAGGTGTTATTTTTTTTGTTGCACCTGATTGTTTTTCTCAAATAAAAATGGATTGGAGGTATCTTTGCCAATTAAGTGGGGTGGAGGAAGAAAGATACTCTTGATGAAGCAATGAAACGAATAAAGATAAAAAAAAATAAAGTTTATCAATTGTTTGGCCAACCAAATATAAAGTTAAATTTGATGTTGTATTTTAGAAAATGTATTGCGAGGAATGTCCAAAAATTTTAGGTTACAATTTGGATTAATTGATTACCCAACACAATATCTAGAAATTTGAGATTATATTTATGCAATAGAAACTTCTGTATTTAGTTCTATTTTCTTCGTTTTGGACGTGGGGAGGATTTCTTTTAAAGTTTGATTTGGATCCTAACTATTTGTTGATCCTACTAAGCTTGTAAATTATTAAGAATCCCTGAATGAATTGAAAATCAAATTAGATATTGACAGTTACTTTTGGAACTGACTGTAATCTCAACAAATACAATAACAATTGATAATAGGAGAAGAAATGGGATTTCTGTGTTTTTGATTAAATTAGATTTGAGATCTTCTTTGTTCTGTAATCTCTATCTGGTTTTGTTACTCTTTTTAGTTGTCTTTTTGTTTGTGTTGCCTTTATTTTTCTGGTTTATGCAGCAAGTATGATTTTTGAAATGTTACTTGTGGAATTACGTATGGGTTTGTAATGTGATGTAGCAATCAAAAATTGAAAATATACAAATTTCTATTCAAAAAAGTAATCAAGACCTTGCTTGTAATTAATGAATTTGAAACTAAAAAATAGTATTGATAAAGAGAAACGAAAAAGAAGGGAAAAGAAGGGTAGAAGAATTAACAAAAGAAAGTTTTCTCCAAGATATCCTGGAACTTAAATATAATAGAAAGAAATTGAAGAATGGAAGCAATAATCAATTAAACAAGAGTATATTTGACTTCGATATACTTGGTAGGATTTAAGAAAAAAATAATTTCAATATTCTAGATCATCACTTGCAAGTAATAATATTAATCAATTTGGACAACTAATGTGATCGGAACAGGTGCTAATCCCAAATCTTCCACCAACTGTATTCTCTGTGATTTCTTTTTTTTCTTATTTATTCTATGCAAGGAGAAGTAAGTGATAGATAATTAACACCAGATTATATATATATATATTACATAGATGTCTAATATGCATTTTGATGTTATTATTTTTGTTGCACGAAAATAATTTTCGAAAAAAAAGATTTCCCATTATCGAAAGGTTTTTTTTTGATTCTATTTTTCTTTGCTTTTATTATTTGCAAATCGTATCTTTCTATGGAAGGTTAAATATAATTTAGTTTTCCAAGTGAATACTTCATAATTGACTAGTAGTAGATATAATTCCATTCCTAGGGATATTTATTAATTTATACTCGTGTGACTTAGCGGTATCTTTATTTAAAGGGCGCCCCCAATGTGACTCAATTTCTATAATTAATACAACAATTCGTATTTGTTTGCTAAAACCGAGTTGAATCTGATGCAGTTAACAGTGAATCATGGGTAAGTATCTGATGATTTTGTTGAATTGTAGTGGTTGGAAAGTATGACCCAGACTAACAACTAGATGCTGCAAAAATAAATCCGATAACAACTGCAGGGACATCATCTGTAGTTGGAAAAAGAAATAGAAAAAGAAAAAGAAACAATTTCTTTTTATCATTAATCAATTATTAAATCTAAAATGTATCAATTAATAATTGGAAAACACATACAATTGCAATTGGAATACATTATTAGTTTCAGTATACATCAACTAACATAAATTTCCAAGCAAAAAATTATTAATGATCTCTCGCTTCTTTTTTTTTCTTTCTTTCTTTCTATTTTTTCTTGTGGAAAATTTGCAAACTCCGAAATGAAATTATAATAAATGCTCCTATTCTATTATTTATCTATCATTGATTTCATTTATATATATATTCAACTTGAACTTACATTAACACTATATTACTTAGTATATCATCAATTGAATTTTGTTTCTTGGCAAAATATTTCTTCCTTTTTTTGCTTTCTTTTTACATGACCAAAGAATCGATACTATCTTGATTTTGACTTCTTTTTCTCAATTGCCGCAAATTATCACATTAATCATATGGACTTTGAACAATCTTCTAGTGCTCAACTCTTCATCTTTCACTTATAGTTCGTATATCTTTGACTATATTTAAAAGCAAATTTGTTAATATAGCTTTTATATTTGATTTTGGTTTTGGCTTTGGGCACTCCGTTAGTGTATCACGTGATATTGAATATGGTTTGGTCAACCAAATCATCTACTGGTTGATTAAAATCTAATATACATATAATATAAAATATATTAAGTTACTCATTTCAAAAAACCTATTACATATATCTACGGAAACAAATATCACTTAGCATTATTCGCCAAGAGTTTCTCGAATTTTGTTTTGAATACCATTAAGACATTCTTTTAATCCAATCATTTCTTCATCAATTTTACCATCACGATAAACTCTTCCACGATAGTAATCTGAACTCTTTAAAATTTGTCCAGGATAAATAATCAAATGTAAATCATTCAAAAATTGATACACTATAGATAAAAATCTCGCATATCTAATTAATGATGCATCAATATTATAATAATCAATCATGAATTGACACATTGTTGTTTTAATTAAATATTGTAAATCACGTTTATTCAATTCATCAATTTGATCAAGATGTAATTGTTTATAATAATTATGAAATTTGCTATTATATGATGCTAATGAAAATTCGGGGAAAACTGATACTGGTGATGATTCATGAGTTTCTTTATTAAATGGTTTATTATTAGCGGTAGAAGCTGTGGCTGGTTGTGAAGGTGGTAATGATAATGATGTTGTTGCTACTTGAATTGGTGTTGGTTCAGGTGTTGATTTATTTTCTGTTTGTGATGCAAATTCTGGTTTGGAAATCTGTTCAGATGGTTGTTGTGGTGTCTTTTCTTGTATTTGAATTGTTTGTATAGCTTTATTTATTTTCGTTGAAGAAGTATTCAAAGTTTGAGTTGCTTTATTAGAATTACACGTACAGCTTGGTTTTGATACCGGCGCAGTTATATTAAAATTCCTAAGTTCAGTTTGTACGGCATGGTTGATTTTCTTGGGCAAAGTGCTTGTTTTAACTTCTTCCAAATTATCAAATGAAATCAAATCACTTACAGGATGTTCTGCGTGTTTAGAGTCTTGTTTATCAACTGGTGATGGTGATCGTTGCATTTTTGAAGGTGATTGATTATTATTCTCTTTTAATTGTGTAGCAATATCCTTATATTTATCTACTAACAATTTCAAATTTTCTTCTCCATATTCCAATATTTGTATTCTTGTATTCATTAATTGTATTTCTTTTTTAAGTTGATTTTTCTCCTCAATTTCTTTTCTATACATTTCTTTCAATTTATCATATTCAATATATTGTTTTTCACGTTGTTGTAATTCTTGTTGATAACATTCATTCAAATTGTCAAATTTAGTTTTCCAAACTTCATTTTGTGCTTTCAATGATGATATTTCTTTTACATAATCGTGGAAAAAATCAAGGTTCTCCTTATTTTGACCAATAGAATTCAATTTAGGAGTTGTTGGAGCAGTACTTGGTGCTCGATCGTTTTTTAAACTCAATCTATCAGAAGTATCAGACACTTGACGTGCATTTCCATTCACATGTCCATTGATATTTGCATTCCCATTCACATGTTCATTCGCATGTTCCATATCATTTTCTCTCATAGAATCTTCATTTGATCCAGCACTTCTACTGGGTTTAGTTGGCGTTATAAAATTTGCATTAGGATCAGATTTTTTGAAAATTTCTGCTGTTGATATAATAGGTACATTTTTCGGAGTTGGATAAGTTGATTCAATAGGTGATGCATGAATAAATGATTTATGTTTATCTTCAATTATATCGTGTGGTGACATTTCGAAGATGAATTATTTGCCCAGTGTTGATGATGTTGACAGTGTCAGTGTTTAGTTTGTTTACAAAAAAATAAACATCAACGGAATCTTGAGATTGTTGATGGAAGCAGAAACAAAACAAAACAAAGCAAAAAAAAAAATTACGCGCCGCAAATTCTCCATACAAAACGGGCTCTACATGGACTATGAGACTAGAATGACCAATACTATGTATTTCCGAGACCAATTATCAAGCATATTAATGCGATAGGTCAACAATATACATCCGACACATATTATTTACATGAAATGGGTGATCTATACCATATTTTCTTCTACCATTAGGTAATTCGACATATATTCATACAAATCGTGTATTAATTACAATATTGGCAGTGAATAATCTAAAGTCAAAAAGGAAATACAAATCAAACGTTATTTACATCATCTAAAAATAATAAATCCATCGCCATCTTATCAAGGGAAATTACCACGTCTTGGTCCAAAATATCCATCTGGTGCATCAACAGTGGCATTCAACCAACCTGTCATAGCATAGTCAACAC
>OKKB01000344.1_pt1 | contig 13498 bp, 6 predicted proteins | sample 1613931 | NCBI WGS metagenome assembly OKKB01 (sample SAMN04436893, study PRJEB24849) | human gut metagenome | biome: human gut; feature: NICU; material: stool | host: Homo sapiens | place: USA: Saint Louis, MO | collected 2012-02-08
CTAATACTACTAATACTACTAATACTACTACTACTAGTAATACCACTAAGAATAATGCTAGGAATAATATTAAGAATAGTAATATTAATAAAAACTCCCCTAATGTCTCCTCCCCTCATCATAACGAACAATCTTTAAATAATAATAATAATAACACCAACAGTAATAATAATAATACAAATTATCCTAATTATGAGCAATTATATCTACCCGAATCTAATTCTACAAATAATTTTTTTCAACAAATGGATAATCAATCACCAAATTTTATGGATCAAAATTGGACCCCACATATGTTACCACAAACAGCTTCTTATTTGGCCAATTTGGATTTACCAAATATCCCCACTACCCATAGTAATAACCACTACAACAACAACAACAATTCAGGTTCAAACCCTTCTTATAATACATCATCAATTATGCAAACTATTCAAAATCAACATAATGTACATGACGATCAAGAAAATCAACAACAACAACAACATCATCAATATATAAATCTGAATTCTCCTTCATCATCATCTCATCAAGTCACTCCCAACCCTCCAATTTCTTCTTCGTCTTCGTCTTCAAAATCAAATAAACAAAAACGTCCGTGTGATCAATGTCGGAAACGGAAAATTAAATGTGTCTTAGTACCCAATACTAATAATTGTGTCCAATGTGAAGCTAAACAAGTAACATGTACATATACTGATCAAGCACCGAAAAGGAAACTTGCTGAAACAACTACTCCTGCCAATAATGATCAATTATTGAAACGAGGAAGAATAATGGATACCAGTTTATTATCAAATGGATCAACTATTGTTCCACCTGATGTTGCTATTCGTGAGGTATCTCCTATACAAGATTATTCAGCCATGAATAATTCATTATTGAAAAGAACTTTATCATTGCAATTTCCTCGATCAAGTTTTTATGTTGGGCCCACATCTTCAGTATTTGATATCAATTTATTAAATTCAATAATCAAATCCCATGAGCATCAAATGGCAAATGGAAATGAGAGCACGACCACCGCAAGAAACAACAATAGTAACAACAAAATTGAGCAAGTTAGTCTAAATAATTTAGTTTCATTAAGAAAAGTTAGTGATACGGTTCAATTTATTTTAAAAGAAGATCAATCACCTCAATCTTATCAAACAATGTCGAATGATGTTGATACAATTGAAAAATTTATATCACCCCATGGTCAAATATTAGTTGATTTATATTTCCGAATTATTCATCCTTCATATCCTATAATTCATAAAAAAGTTTTCATTGAAAAATATTCTCGTACTCATCGAGAATTTAGTGCTCCTTTATTGGCAGCAGTTTATGTATTAGCTATACAATGGTGGGATTATGATCCTCAATTAAATCGTTTCCCAAAACCAAATGTCGAAATGATACTTAAAATTGGGTTAAATAATTATATGTTGGAAATATTAAAACGACCAAAATTAAGTGCTGTTCAAGCAGGATTATTATTGTTACAATGTAAACATATTATTAATTGTAAATCATCCAATGACGGGCTGCGACAACAAGGTGGAGGTAGTAGTAATTCTAATCATAGCAATAGTGTTGCCACTGGAGATGCGGATTATTCTGAATGGATTTTATGTTCACAAATAGTATCATTAGCAGAAGAATTAGGACTTGGATTAGATTGTAATGATTGGAAATTACCTAAATGGGAACGAGGATTACGGAAACGATTAGCATGGGCAGTATATTTAGAAGATAAATGGTTATCACTTAAATTGGCTCGGCCTTCACATATAAATGAATCAAATTGGATGGTGTTACCTTTATATGATCAAGATTTCCCCGAGAAACATGGTGATGGAGATTTAAAAGAAGGTTCATCCGATATTGATAATGGGAAAAAAATTTTCATTCATTTAATTGAATTATCAAAAATTTTATCGGATATTTTAAATCAATTTTATTCTATGAAAGCTATGAAAGAAATCACGGAAATTGATCAAGTATTAAAATTAGCTAAACCTTTACAATTAAGATTACGGGATTGGTTTAGATCTTTACCTATTGAATTACAAATGAGTTCTGTACAACCTAGAAAATTATGTTCTAATGGATTTCTTCAATTGGCATATTTTGCCACTGAATTGACATTACATAGGAAAATCACCACCATAATTTTCAATCAAACTAAAGCTGGCAATCCACCATCACCAGAATTAGTTGGTGTTTGTCGTAGTGCTGCCAAAACAAGATTAATGGCATCAATTGAATTTGTTCGAGATTTGAAACAAGAACATATTCATTCATTTTGGCATTGTTCAGCAACTTCAAATTTTACATTAATTGGTACATTTGCGGCAATTTTATTAATGTCTTCATCCACAAAGGAAGAAACTGATTTTTATCGTGATCAAATTTTAAATTATCGTTGGATTTTAAAAATTTCTTCAAAAGGTTTTGATCAAGCTGCTGAAGCATTAGCAGATTTAGATTTAGTTTTGACAAATATCCCGGGATTAATTTATGATAATATTAACGTTCCTTCACTTCTTCCTAATGTTCTGGATAGTTTATCCCTGATACAACATTTTCAAATGTCACATTCACCGGCAGGAGCTAGTCCACCACAAAATTCTACATCAACAGCCACCACTACTACTGCTACTACTCAACAAAGAATAAGAGCGCCAATTAGAGAATCGCCATTAAGTTCTCCTCAAAATATGTATACACCACCATTGAATAATAATAATAATAATAATTCTAATGTGGGGAATTCTAATAAAGGATCACCAATGTCTAATGCTCAAGGATTATCACCAAAGAATAAGAATATGAGTGGTACAACTCCTAAAAGTCCAGTAAAATCACCCGAACTAACCAAATGATCAACTATGTGTCAGTTTTTCTGTAAATGATTAGAGAGATACAACTTTAGAAATCAAATCTTTATAACGTAATATATTGTATATGTTTATGTGTAATATTTCAATTTTTTTAAATGTATAACTATGTATAATAAACTATTTTATCTCCCCCATCATTTTTTAATCAAAGGGAATCAAAAATGATTCAGCAACAATTCTAGCTCTTGCATTCAAAAATAATTTCATTTCACTAATTTCTTTATCAACATCTTCCATAAATTCAATAATAAAATCAACTAATTTATCTTTAACCATTTGTTCAGTATGAAAATTTGTAATTAAAAATGATATATCATATCCCTTTATCGGAGTTCTTCTTAATATAAAAAAATTTTCTGCTCTACTAGTTAAAAATCTAGTAAATTTATGAACTAAAATATTTTCAATTTCATCAGCTTGTTTAATTTTAATCAGAATTCGAATTGAATTTATACTTGATTCAATTAAAATTTTTTCATTTTCATTACGAGCAATAATCATGGGATTTAAAATTAATTCGGGATTATGGCATGATTTGGAATCAACCTCTATTTCTGGTCGATTATGTCTTTCAATTAATTGAGAAGAAAAATCTTCTAAACATATAGCAGCGGTAAGTGATGCTCGAACGGCCGTAAGATAAGGTTTTAATGATTGTGACTAAGAAAAAGGAAAGAACAGGAAAGTGTTAGTAAGAAAAGTGCCCAACTCTTCAAAAAGTGTGCTAGTGAAATTACGTACCATTGATGGTGATTAGATAGTATTTATATAATAGTATGAATTGAATTGAATTGAATAAGAGGTTTTATTAACTCTGGTGGAGGTAAGTTGATCTTTTTGCTAAAAGTTTCGCTGTTGGTTCACTCACTCGCGGGAAAAAGAAAATCTATTCAACTTTCAACTTTCAACGACAAAAAGACATATTTTTTGTCCATATTACACGACTATATAAATAAATTAAGTTAATAAATTAAGTTAATAATTTAAGACAGTGGCTATACCAGTTTTCAATCTCTTGTCACCAGTTTTATTAGTTTCTGAAGTAATACTTGATTGTCTTTTCCTTGAAGCATGTTTATTGTATTCAGAAACAAATTCTTCAATGATTTTTTTCGTAATTTTAGTTGTTGATAATTCTATTTCATATTGTTTTAACGGTTTAAATTGATCAAATTTCAGTAATTTTTCATATTCATCTTCATAATTTACTCTATTAGAAATAACAAATCTTGTCCCTTCCATACGTAAGAAATTTTCTCCTAAATTTCTATCATTATCATAAATCCATCGAGCAAATTTCGCTATATCTTCATCCATTTTTTTAAGGTATTTTTCTCGTTCTTGTTGTTTTTTCAATTCAAATTCTTCCTTCAACAGTGTATAAATCATGGTTATTTCTTTTCCTTTACCACCATCTCCTAATGTTAGATCAAGATTTGCTAATCTTTCATCTCTTGTTGATTTCAAGGCATTAGAAAATGTTTCCAAGGATTCCCACATTTTTTCATCATAAGTGTTTCCATTCTTCATAGTGGAAATCACCGAATCAACTAAATTCTTTTTAACTTTTAATATTTGTTTCTTCTCATCAACGATATCCCAAAATAATTCTAATGCACTAGATCCATTTCTTCCACAAATCTCAATAAAAGCATCATTATTCTCAATCTTATCTATAATGTCTTTAAATTCAGTATCAGCATCAATTTCTAATTCACCTAACAATTTCTTATAACTCTCACGTGCCTTACGATCATTACGATAATTTATTTTCGATATCACGGTTATTTGTGATTTAATATCATCAATTCTCCGTGGGAAAATCTCATTTTCATATAATTGTAGAATATTCAATTTAGTTAAATTTTGGAAATTTTTATTACTTTGAAATCGTGAATCATTAATTAAATTTTCATAAAGTGATTCCCAAGTTTGAGATTTTTCCACTAATGATGAATTAACTTGTCGTAAATATGTTGATAATTCAATCAATGCTTGATTTTTCTTGGTTTGTAAAAGTTTTTCATGTTGTTCTCTTAATTTATCAGTATATTCATAAAATATTGCTGCCAATTCAGAATCCAGCATCATTGAATGTTTGAAAATTGGATTATCTTGATCAATCCATAATTTCTTAATAGTGACCCATCGAGTATTATAAGTCACTAAATTCTTAGCTTCCAATTTCCTTAATTCTTCATTGAAATTGCGTTTGAAATTTTCTAATAATAATGATTTATTGGATAATTCACTTTGGAATTTCGATACCAAATATTCTTCATAAAGTTGTTTTCTTGTCACTGGGTCTTTAACAGACCAATACTCGGGCTTATCCACAAGATTTTCCATTACTGCTTGGAAAGACCAAGTAGAATTTACCTTGTTGTCTGATAATAATTTCAAAAATGATTGTTTGGCTTCATTGTCGGTTTTAGAAGTTGGACCTGTCAATTCTACAGGTTTTGATTTTAAAGTTTTATCCAATTCACTAAGTTCAGTTTTTTCTGCTAGTTTTTCATTTGATAATTCTTCTTCTATTATCTCATTTGGTTTTTCCCATGTTGTTTCTCCAGTAATTGCATTATAATAATACTTTTTCCCATCATCTGTAGTATATTCTTCCCATTTACCCGTAGTAGTTGATGTGGTGATGGTTTCCTGTTTTTCAGAAACAGGTAAAGTTTCTTCTGTCTCAGGAAGAGTCCAACTGGTCTCATTGGTTTTATAATTATAATAATAAACCTCTCCTGTTTCAGTTCGTAGTTCTTCCCAATCTGATGACATTATTATAGAAGGGTTATTCAGCCGTTATTGCTGTCTATTTGTTAGTTAAACTGAGGGTTTATTTTAAGCTTGTTTTTTTTTTCTTTTGCTTAAGTTGCCATTTTTCTTTTCCCAGTCTTCATTTTCACCAAAATTTAAGACAAAATTTGGTTGTAAAAAAAAAACCTTGAAATAAACTACACACTGTTTTATATAAAGGTTCCATTACTATAGACTACAACTTATCAATTGAATTTGTTTAATATATGGGGCTTGAATTTTTTTGATAATTCAAGTTAAAATAAACTTTGCCCACGCCACGTCACCCCTACTCTTAGGTGTTGCGCCATGATACCCAACTTCTTGGTTTCCTGCTTTCCCATTGACATATGTAAGATGATGTTTGCAAATGTTCGCAATGTCGTGTTTTTTTGTCCTGTTTGGAGGTAGTGTTAAACGACACAATTATTACTCCTATTTTTTTTCTGGTTTGATAAAATTTTTGCAACACGAACATTCTTGGTGTTTTTTTCTATCTCTGCAAAAGTATGACCCAAACCTTTGAATTGATAATATACAACTGCCTGCTCACCCATTTAGTTGCTTTGGTATGATCATTATTAACATTTGTTTTGCATGCCTATTAAATAGATATAGAAAAGGATGGACTTTGGCAACATTCATTTCTTCGTGTTTTTGTGATTTCTTGACATTTTTGCTTTGAACTGATGACACGACTGAACTGAAATTTTTTTTTTTTTGCATTCTCTCTCTCAGTATCTCTCAGTGTCTCTCAGTGTCTCAGTGTATTAGTGTCTCTGTCCCAACTAAATTAATTTCCCAATCAATCAATCAACATATATAATAAATCTACAAATTCCTCTCCACCAAAAAAATATACCCAAAACCACAACACTAATTACTTTGTTATTAGTTTTACTTTTTTTAGGTTTAAAGTATTTGAATTAATCAGGTAGTAATTTTTGATATTTAATCTAAATGTCATCGTCATCATCTTCACTTGGTGTTCCACACGAAAACCCAATTCGTCATCGTTCTTCATCTGTTGGTAGAATAGACGTTGGTGACACATCTGCATCTTTATCAACCATGCCAACCACGAGGTCTCTGAGAAGAAGATCTATTGCCAGATTGAAAGAATTACAAGACAATTCAACTACAGATTCAGCAATTGTTCATAAATTATATGTTGGGTTTAGAGAATTAACTTATAGACACACTTGGATTATTCCTTTGATTGTTTTACTCATGGCTTTTGGTACATATTATCTTTCATCACCTTCAGGAAAAGTTCATCAAGTATTAGAAGATATGATTATTCCATCTTATCATATCCCTGGTACTGATCAATATGGTAAAGGAGGTAACGATTTCAAATTTGTTGGATTTTATGCTATTTTTTTCACTTTTTTGAGAGAATTCATGATGTGTTGTGTTTTACGTCCAATTAGTGTTTGGTTTGGTATTAAAAAAGAAGCCAAACAGAAGAGATTTTTAGAACAAACTTATGCCATGTTTTATTATGGTATTACTGGTCCATTTGGTTTATGGATTATGAGAAGATTACCATTATGGTATTTTAATACCACTCAATTTTATATAAATTATCCACACAAGACTCATGATATTTATTTCAAAATTTATTATCTTGGTCAAGCAGCATTTTGGGTCCAACAATCAGTAGTTTTAATTTTACAATTGGAAAAACCAAGAAAAGATTTCAAAGAATTAGTCTTGCATCATATTATCACCATAGCGTTGATTTGGTGTTCTTATAGATTCCATTTCACTTGGATGGGATTGGCTGTTTATATTACTATGGATATATCTGATTTCTTTTTGGCATTATCGAAAACTTTGAATTATTTGGAATCTCCCATTACCGGTCCATTTTTCGTTATATTCATTGGCGTTTGGATTTATTTGAGACATTATATCAATTTACAAATATTATGGTCGGTTTTAACTGAATTCAGAACCGTTGGTGATTTCGAATTGAATTGGATCACTCAACAATATAAATGTTGGATCTCACAACCAATCACTTTTTTCTTGATTTTTGCCTTACAATTAGTCAACTTTTATTGGTTAGTATTGATTTTCAGAATTTTATACAGATACGTTTTCACTGGGGTTAGTAAAGATGAAAGAAGTGATGATGAAGATGAAGATGAAGATAGTGAAGATTCTGCTGATGAAAAGAAAAAGGAACAATAGGTTAATACTATTTTTTATTTAACATGAAGTGATGGTTGAAAAGCAGTTGCTTATTCTAATTCAACTTGAATTGTATTACCCACCCACCCTGCACTAATGCTATTTATGTACCATAATGCTTTTTTTTTTATTTTTACTTTAATATTGTTGTTATTATAATTACAGTGTATACATTTTGCAGTAACATTTCCCATATAAATTTAATAATTAATAAATAATAAACAAAACAGTTAGTTTCATACTTCTAGTAACAGATTAAAAGCAGTTGTAGATGTTGGTGGTGTGGCTAGTAGATAGAGAGAGGGTGAGAGAAAACAAAAAATCAAAACAATACAAAAAAAAAAAAACATAAACATAACAACTACAACAATGTTTACTCCATCTCTCTAGATCGTTTAGCTTTCATTTTGCGTGATTTCCCTATATATATATATATAACACCACCACTATGTCAACTTCAACTCAATTACAAACTCTTTCAAAAGATGAACTAATAGAAAAAGTATTAGAATTGGAAGCAGTACTAAATGAATTTCAAGATTCTTCAAAAGAACTAGAACGAGCATTAGAAGATGAATTACTCGAATTAGAGAATACCAAAACTCAACTTTCTGAACAATTAGATCTTAAAAAACAGGAATTAGCACAAGCAAATACCAAAGTCATTAATCTCACTTCGGAATTAAATAATTTACACGAATCAACCAATACTAAATTATACGAAAAAGATGAGATCATTCATAATCTAACGTCCCAATTAGTTAAAACAGAAATCATGAATGATTCAATGGAAAATGAAGATAGAATAAAAACTAATAAATATGAAGATCAACAGAAATTCAATAATCATCTTTTAGAAAAGTTAGCTTTATTAGAAAGTGATTATGAACGTGAAAGGAAACTTAATATTGAAAAACAATTATATATAACCAATTATCAAAATCAAATTAAAGATCTTAATAGGAAAATTGAAACTCTAGAAAGTCAAAAAATTGAAAATGATATTCAACAACAACAACAAGCTGATGTCCTGATGATTAGTTTTAAAGAAATGCTTAAATCAACACCACCACCAAATAAAATAAGAGATGCTGAAAACCAAAAACAATCCAATATAAAAAAATCCGATTCATTAAGAAAACTTAAAAATTTGACAATGGATATTGAAGCCTTTTTAGGTAATTTCTCTTTATCTTCTTCTTCAAATAAATCTCCACCAAGTCCCAAACCTTCATCGAAAATATTGAAATCTCCATCCACTACTCAATTAGATACTTCAATTACTACTAATAGATCTCACAACAACAATAACGATGGAACAATTACAAAGGATAAAAGACTATCGTATAGTAAAAGATTTGTGGACTTACCTTCTATTAGAGGTTCTCCTACCCCATCTAAAAGAAGTAATATTGAGAAATCAAAATCTATGAAACATTTAAGAATGTAAAGAGTAATCTGCTATGTACTGTATGTAAATGAATTTAGTATACAAAACAACAACGACAACAACAACAACAACAATAACAATAAATTTGAACACGCATAAAAAAAAAAGGTTAAATCTTTCAGTTGAGTTTGTTCAATTCATTTTCAAACTTTTTCTTCACTCTTACTTTTACTTTTACTTTTACTACTAGTTTCATTTGAATACTCCCCCTTATCCTATATCAACTTTTCAAAGATGGAAAATTTTGATCAAATACTTGATCGTTTTGAAAAACTGGAAGTTTTTAACTATTTGACTAGTTTAAGTGCAAAATTATCTAATGAAAATGAAACCAAATCAATTCAAGAGTCCGATTATTTGATTTATTTAAGTCAATTGAATCAACTTGTAGAAAAAGCCAATATCACCTTAGATACGAAAAAGAAGAAACTGACTACAGAAACCACCAACCCCAACAATGAATCAAAACAAACTAGACAAGCAATTTCATTCAATATTTATCGATTAGTATCAAAAAATTATATACTGGTTTTACATAAAATTCCATCTAAAATTTATGATTTGGGTAATCAATTGGTTAATAATTTGGTTATTGATGATAAAGGTGAACTTTCTCCTATAACTCAAGTATCAATTATTATTTTAATTGATTTATTTGAAAATTTCCCTAATTCATTGGGGTCATTAATCAATTTTTCAATAACCCAATTATACAAAATATTAAAGAAATATCCCAACATCAATAGTAATTTGATTTTTTTGTTGAATTCAATTACAAAAAATGCCACCAAATTGGATATTGATGATAAAATGCAATCTAAACTCATGAAAATTGTCACCAAAGGGATTATCAATGAAACTATATCATATAATATGGAAATTGAATGTACTTCAAATGTATTAATAAAGAAAAATTATGTGTTATGTTATAAAAATTTGTTGTTATTGATGGTTTCAACAAACTATGAAATGCTTCTTGCTGCTTCAACATCATCAACTTCTGCTGGGGCGAAAATGAAACCAGAAACTATTATGAAACAACAACATGATTTTCAAATGAATTTATTAACTACTAATGAAAAGATTTTCAATTATTGTTTATCAAATTTTTCTAAAGAAATTAGAATTGCCATGGTTGAATTATTAGCAAATTTATTGATTAATTTTGTCCCCACAGGGAAATTTAATGCCATTGAATATCTTGTGACTCTTTTCCCCTTGCCGGAATATAATCAATGGGATTCCAATCTTTTAATGAAAGTTGGTGAAAATGGTGAACCTATAGTTGATATTAGAAAAGAGAAAAATACTTTAATGGGTCATGATAGTGAATCTATTATAAATTCAAGTTTAGAATTGTCATTATTTCAAGCTAGTGTCACAGAAACAATTATTTTTTATTTACAATTGGAACAATTTCAAAATCTTGAATTTTTATCAAATAATTTAACGTTTATTTTAGAAGTGATATTAGCAAAATTTGTTGAATTAAATAATATGGAAAATCATTTTATGAATCAAGAATGGAATAAAGTTTTGAAATATTGGAGTACAGTTATAGAATACATTGTGCAAGAGACTGGTTCCGCATCTCATGAAGTGCTTTGCAGTTTTATTTATGGTAAATTTGTACCGGATTCAAATAATGAAGATATTTCTTCACAAGATCAACATCAACAACAACAACAACTTGTTAGAACTCAAAGTTTAAACAAACAAAGAAAACGGGAATCGAAAATATTTTCATTTAAAACAAAGCAAAGTTCGAAAAAGAAAAATGTATCTAATTGGGAAATTAAACCATATCAAAACCCATACCAAGCCTATTTTTTGTTGTTTATAATTGATATGTTATTACCATATGGTGTCAGTTTTGAGTCGTTGAAAAAAGACGAGAATCCAACAAATAAGGATATTCCAGTAGGAGAAGAAGAGGAAGAATTAGAATTGGATCTCCCCCACGGTTCGTCAGAAACGGGGTCATCATTTATAAGAGGGATATTGCTTAATTTGATTGTCAACAATAATTACTATATTAGAAGCTATGCAACTCAAACGTTATTAGTATATGCAAAGAATAATCAAGCAGAGATAAATCAATTGATTTTACACACATTTAGATTGGTGGATCAAGAACACAAACATTCAGATAAGGAGACACCTGGAGGAGATCAAAACATCAATCCTATTTCCTCTGTCAGATTATTGAGTTACTCTTTAGCATTGCTGTCATTAATCAAACAAACAGATCCTGCGTTACTTCAAAATCTGACTATAGTCAAAGTATTGAGTTTTTGTACACAAAGTTTAAAACATAATACTCAATCAGGGGTTAAGAATTCTAGTTGTTGGATTATATTATCATCACTTGTCACTTTACACAATTTTTCCGAATATGTTAAATTAAATTCATCACAGTTTCTTGTGTTTTGGAAAAGTTTATTAACTTCACAGTTTATGAGTACTTCAATAAGTGCCAGTACCCCTGAGGGGCAAACTAAAGAAGTAATTTTTAATTTAATGTTGAGAAATTTTAGTTTGGTTTGTTTATTGAATTATTTGAATTCAGTTGAATTGACACCAGAATCATTAAAACAAATTCAATTTTTACTTACTAAATCATACAATTATTTGACATATCTTGAAAGCAACATTGAAGTAGTTGGTGCCGTTACTTCATTCAACAATACTAATTTCAATGAGTTGGATTATAATGTAAACATGCTTAGTAATTTGCTTTACACCAATTATGCATTCAATAATAAATTATCAACCGACAGAGTATTTATAAGTCTCATATTATACAGTAAAAAAATCATTTTCCAAAGTTTCACCAAATTGGCCACTTTACTCAAAAATGAAATAAATTCCAATATGGTGATTTTTTTAATCAAAGTATTTAGTGATGCCAAATTATTTTCAAGAATTCCATCAACAGACAATGAAAAATCCAAATCTAAATCCAAAACACTTAATCAAGTTGCCGATATAGCTGATAATTTGGTATTGAATGAAGATTATAATTATTCATTTGGGGTTACAAGTAAATTACAACATGAATCGATGAATATAGATGAATTATTGATTAAATTTCCATTCCAATTTGGTATTGAAGAAACTCAATGGTTGAGAAAAACTTTTACTTTTGCAACTACACCATTACCTAAACTGTCTATTGAAAGTGAATATTCATTGGAAACTGGGTCATGGTTTGATTATTTTGAAAAAATTGCGTTTCTGTCAGTTGATCATTCCATAAATTATGAACCAGGAATTGTTTTAACACAAAATTATTCTACTCATTATAAATATCTGACCAATTTAACCACATCTTTGGTTGATTTATCGATTGAATTATTTCAATTGGTTTTCCCTTATTTAAGCACGAAAATTCAATTTTCATTACTTGAACAAATACGTAATTCATTAACATCAAGTTCAATTGATCCTTTAAGATTGAAAGCCATACAAATAAATGTTTCTGTTACATTACATGGATTGATTTCAAATATTGTGAAAAAGAAAATTGCCGTTGAAGAAAGTATTTTACTTGTTATTATTGATATTGTTAAAAAAATGCCCATGGAATATGATCAATTAATCATTAAAATCAATGCCTCAACTTTAGGTTTAGTGGGCCAATTACTTGATAAAAATGGTGTTAGTGGACAAATCACAACTTTGATAAATGATATAGTAACTGATCTGAATCCATACAAAAGAGGATTCTCCTTGTTGGCACTTTCGTATATTTATTCAAATACCAAATTGGGATTTTCCGACATTTATCATATTTCTTTACAATTATTGAATGATCCAAATCCTATAGTTTATCATTTCACAATTATTTCCACGAGACAATTGTTTGAATTTAATCATGATAATTTACTGTTAATACCAACCGTTTTAAACAAAATTTTTTCCAATTATTTAAATGATTCTTTTGGTTATGATTTGTCTAATAAAGTTTTAGTCAATTTAGAAACCAAATATAATTCCATTGCCGAAATAACTAAATTATTGAAATTATTTGTTGGTTCATTGGGACCAGCATTACGTGATTGGGAAATCGATGAGAAATTGAAATTAAAAGACATGATTATTTCATTAAGTTATGGAATAGGGTTATCAACTTTAAATGATTATGCTGAAGTTTATA
>OKKB01000345.1_pt1 | contig 13462 bp, 5 predicted proteins | sample 1613931 | NCBI WGS metagenome assembly OKKB01 (sample SAMN04436893, study PRJEB24849) | human gut metagenome | biome: human gut; feature: NICU; material: stool | host: Homo sapiens | place: USA: Saint Louis, MO | collected 2012-02-08
TCCCTTAAGGCTTGTTTTTTTGAAATATAATTAATTCATGTGTTTTTTGTTGTTGGGTTATGAACAAATTTAAAAAAAAAAAAAAGATAGAAATTATCATAAGATAAAGATAAAGAGACAAATATTAACAATAAGGTTTTGCTGATTAGTTTAGTAGTAGTAGTAATAATAATAGCATTTCCACCTTCTTTAGGAAATGAAACAAAGTAAAAGGAAAAAAATTGCCCAAAAAAAAAAAAACGGAAATTGACCCAAAAAAACAAATCATTTCTGCAAAGGACGGATTTAACAGGACTTTACTAATAATAATAAATAAGTGTGGGACACGAAAAGAAAACGAAGAAAATCCGCTGGAATAAAATGAAATGAAACACAACGAAGCGAAACGAGAAAAGGAGTTAGGTGATAGATAGGAGGGAGGGAGGGGGGAGGGCATCACAAAACATACTCTTCACTCTCTTTCTTTGTCTCTTCGTATTGATTAGAATTTGATTTTTTTTTTTTTTTCACAGTCGGTTTATAAAGAATGCAAAAATATTTATCTTTTAAATTTTAAAACATTTTAACAAACCCATCTTCTTCTTCTTTCTTCTTTCTTCTTTCTCTTTAATCGCTTATAGTATTTCAAATTTTGGGGAATAATGTCAAATTATCATTTAATCATTTTAGTTCATGGTGTTTGGGGTAATTCTTCACATCTTGCTTATGTTGAAAAGCAAATACATGAAAACATTCATTCATATGATGGAACTATACTTTATACTCATAAAACAGGATCACACCTGGGTTATTTAACATATGATGGAATTGATGTCAATGGGAAAAGAATATCTGATGAAGTATGGGAACAAACAAAATTAATTGAACAAGAAAAAGGTGGTAAAGTTACTAAATTTTCCGTTGTTGGGTATTCCTTGGGAGGTTTAATCTCAAGGTATTGTATTGGATATCTTAGTAGTCAAGGTTATTTTGATAATATTGAACCAATTAATTTTACAACTTTTTGTACACCACACGTGGGAGTACTGGTACCTCAAAGTCATAATTTCTCAGCTCGATTATATAATAGAATAGCTCCATTGTTTTTAGCAGATACTGGATCTCAATTTTTCCTTCGAGATAAAGTTGGAGAATTTGGTAAACCATTATTAGTATGGATGGCCGACCCTAGATCTAAATTTTATAAGGCATTGGCAAAATTCAAATATAAATCACTTTATGCCAATGTTGTCAATGATAAACGGTGTTCTTGGTATACTGCTTCCATATCGCCCGATGATAAAGTTAATTCACTGTATAATAAACGACCAGAAAATATCAATTGTAAGTATATAAAGGGATACCAACCAAATGTCATTGATGTCACCAAACCATTTTATTATGAAAAAGTTGATAATTTAAGGGAATCATCCAATCATCGATTCAAATGGTTTTGGAAAACTTTAAATTGGATAAAATTGATAGGAACAATTACTGTTTATTCACCAATTTTCATTATAACTTCAATTGTCCAAAGAATATATAATAGAAAAAGAGTAAGTGAATTTTTCCAAAATGAATCAAATGATTTATTACACATGTATGAACATGAACATGAAGTAGGAGGAGGAGAAGAAGAAGAACAACAACAATATCATTCTTCGGTGTTTGCAGATATTTCTAATAAAGTTGATGATGAACAAGAAACATTGGTTGAAGATATATATGACGCCATGAATTGGAAAGTTAGTCATTCATCAACTTTCCCACCAATAAGATTAGATCATAATCAATCTTATATTGTTGAAAAATTAAATACTATTGGTTGGAAAAAATACCCTATTATTATTAGACATACTAAAGGTACTCATGGTGCTGCTATTATAAAGCATTATGATCCAAATTTTGATGAAGGTGAGGTTATAGTTAGACATTTTGTTAAAGAAGTATTTAAATTAGATTAGTTTTAAAAAAATTGGTTATACAAATATATATATATATATATCACGGTTTAGATTTCAGTCTTTTTTTTTTTTGGCAACAGCTTTTATTGTAAAATTAATTCATTTCATTTGTTTATTCAATGCTCAAATATGGTTTCTTTCCATATTTACAATAAATATGGGTTATCATTGTTACTAATAGTGAATGGTTATAATTGGTTAATAATGATAGAATGAAATCAATTTTTCAGAGAAATGAATTTTGGATTGGATTTCCCCAAAACAAATCATGTAAGTATTTGGGATATCAACTGTAGTAAATAAATGTGATTTAATTTCAATTTTCATTTTTTGGAAAACTTGGGAAAATTAATATCAATAAAATTTACACCCATTGGAGACAATTTACAAGATTTCATTGTTATATATCATGATTTACAATATTTTAGATTTCTGAATTTTATTTTACAATGATAAAATCTCAAAAATTTAAAAATTTTAAAATTTTAAAATCAGAAATAACAAGTAGTAGTCTTGTATTATAATACATAATAATTCTTTTCTCTCTCTCTCTCTTTAGCTGAACCCCTTCTTTTCTTAAATCAATTCAACATAGTTTGCTGGGAAAATACCAGTTAAACCATTATTTCTTCCTGTCCACCAATCATCAATAGTATCAGTCTTTTTGAGAATATCAATTACATCACCTTTTTTGAAAGGTAAATCTCCACTTTGTTCTCCTTTAAATGTATATAAGGCAATGGCTTGTGTAGCATTTGATTTTTGTGCACCACCAAAATTAGGTTTAGAAGCAACTGATGGCCGCGATGGAGGAGCACCACCAGATGATGATGATGCTTGTTGATCGGATTTTCGTGGCGATAATCTAGTACTTCCTAAACGTGACCCCAATCTATCCACATCACTATTGCCTCTTGATCTGGTTCTGTTATTATAATTCGTGTCGTATATATCATCTTCCCAATTGGCTGCTTTCCGTCCACCCACACTCCCCCCTGAAGATGTACCTCTGGTTGATGATCTTCTATTTCGAGAGTAGCCATAATCATCTTCAGATGAATATTGATCTTCATCAGATGAATAATAACCATTGGAATTGCCACGTCTTCTTGACCTACTTGATGATGAAACAGTGCCTCGGCGATTTCTTGAAGGTGATGAATAACTATCTGATGTGGTGTCTGAAAAATCATCTGGAATATCATCATAATAATCATCATTATAAAGATCATCTTCATCATAAGGAAGTTTGTTACTGAAAACTCTTGAATCCAATACTCTCATTAATGCTTCACAAGCAGGAGGAATATCCACTTGACCAGCAAGAATATTTCTTGCCTTACAATTGCTTCCATAAAACTTTCTATTGGCTTCTCTTCTTTCAACAATTGCTGAACCTTCTAATGATACACCAGCAAATAACCCTTTTGTTTTCGAATAAGCAAAAACTGCCGATACACTACCAACAGTGGCTGTACCTGCTGCTTCTGCACTTCTACCCAATGGCCCCGCAGCAATAGATACATTAGTACCCAAAGTCACCGATCCCATTTGAGCAAATGTATCAACTGCAGCTTTAGTATTCAATACAAACACAAAATCAGTCAATTCGGCTCCAATTTGTCCACCAACACCAGCACCAGCAGTAACAATTGCTGAAGGTGCTGACCAAGATCCATCTGGTAAACGGGCAACAATCACCCCGGATCCAGCTCTACCAGAAAACAAAAACCCTGCTTTCAAAACAGTTATAATGGCTAATCCTTTGGCATTTTTCAATATTCTTGGAGGGATAATTTGATCAGGACCAGCTATTTGATTGGGTTTGATGAACGATGATAAGATTTTTGCTGCTTTTCTAAACAGTTCGGAGGGGGAAGAAATGTTAGTAACTTAATTTTTGAAAATTATTATCGATAATATTGAATTTACATACTTTGATTCGCTTTTCAAGCTTCTTGGAATTGGATTATTAATACCCATTTTTTTTTTTTTCAAAATTTAAAACTTTATAATGTATTCTTGAAATAACAATTGTTAAACCAAAATAAAATAAAAACTAATCAAAAAGTGATGTAAAAAAAAAATCAAACTAAAAGAATAACCTATCAAATGATTTTCAAATATCAAAATAAAGATTGAAATTATGTATTTAAATTGAATTGGATATTTTTATTTAAGGAAAGAAAGAAACCAAGAAAGAAAGAAAGAAAAAAGTGGAACAGAAAAGATGTAAAAGGAAGGGAAGCAAATTTGGGGGAAATTAAAAATTGTTTGAGTGAGTGAGGGAGGGAACAAAGTGAACGGAAAAAATGATCAATCTTTTGTGGTCAGTTTTAATTTTAATTCCACCCAAGAAAAAAATAATTACTAAAAACTCCCTCTTTGAAATGGTGTTTAATCAAAAATTGAATTGGGGAAAGTCAACACTTATCAACACATTATATCAATGATTATGTAAATGTGTAACCAAATTGTGTGTGTGTGTGTGGATACGAGAGAAGTGTATGTGTTTTGAAAATAGTATTTATTAAGCTCTTTTTCTGATTAAAATGGCCACATCCTTCCACAAGCTATAACTACACTCACTTGGGTTTCCATTGCTCGGATTTATTAGGATATTGGCTAGACAATTTGTTATTACGGTCTCCAAGTGCAATTGTTATTAGTAATATCCAATCATTGCGCTTCAGTGTGAATGTGGTTGTCAATCTCTTGGTGTAGAAATAGGCGCAGGCCTCCGAATCACAAAAAAAGAAGAATCAGGATGTCTCGGCTGCAAGATTTGTAGCCATGGCAAATACCGAAAAATGAAAAAAAAAAAAAAGTCTACTGGGCCCACCTACAAAAGGAAAAGTGATTGAACTAGATCAGTAGTGGTCTGGACCCTCTATAATTTTATAATATTGTCACGGGCTTTAGAATTTGTATAATTGTGTGTCTGACACTCTGTGGTTAATATCTGGACATCTCGTTCCCCTTGTGAAGGGTCGTCTGTAATGAATTCATGATCAAGAATAATATGTACTTTGCTCACTTCATAGAGTGCCGACTTGATTATTATTGAGCTTTATCCTCTGTAATATATCGTAACCACTTGACTTATTTCCTTGTTGTGGGATTCACTTTGGATGATGATGTTAACCAAATGTAATTGGTACAATCCTTTTTGTCCTTGTCGCGACTTCCTTTAATATCGCGACTTATTTCATTAATGAGACGCAACGCATTCCTCTCTTCATAGAAAAAAAAAATAACAAACTGAAAAAATAAACAGCGGACCTCATCTCTTTTTTTCAAATCCACTTTTTATTACTTTATTCAATGAGTGAAAGTGACGAAACCAAATCGATATCATCTTTAATATCTTCTTCTTCTTCATCACGTCCCAAAAAGTATATTTGCACATATGAAGGGTGTGATAAAGCCTATAATCGACCATCATTATTAGAGCAACATTTAAGAACCCACAGTAATGATCGACCGTATAAATGTACAGTGGAGGATTGTGATAAAGCATTTTTCAGAAAATCACATTTGGAAACACATATTGTATCACATTCCGAAAAAAAACCATTCCATTGTTCAGTGTGTGGTAAAGGGGTTAATTCTCGACAACACTTGAAAAGACATGAAATCACCCATACAAAGTCATTTAAATGTACATTTGAAAATTGTCAAGAAGCATTTTATAAACATCAATCTTTAAGACATCATATATTATCTGTTCATGAAAAAACATTAACGTGTAAACAATGTAATAAAGTTTTCACTCGACCTTCAAAATTAGCACAACATAAATTAAAACATCATGGTGGATCTCCTGCTTATCAATGTGATCATCCTGGTTGTTTTAAAAATTTCCAAACTTGGTCAGTATTACAATTTCATATAAAACAACTGCATCCAAAACTTAAATGTCCTAAATGTGGTAAAGGTTGTGTTGGGAAAAAAGGTTTATCTTCACATATGTTAAGTCATGATGATTCTACCATGATCAAAATATGGACTTGTGATTATTGTGATGTGGGGAAATTTGCAAAGAAAAATGAATTAGTTGAACATTATAATATCTTCCATGATGGTAATATCCCTGATGATTTATTAAAGGAAACTGAAGTGAAAAAATTAGAGAACCTATTAGATCAAGGATCGAAATTAAATAATTTGCATGAATTAGAAACAGAGAAATTAAAAGTGGAAGAAGATGAAGAAGATGAAGAAGATAGTCTAGATGAAAAAAGAAGTGATGTTAGATCAGACTCAATGTCAGCTCAAAGATCAATAAAATCATTTACTGCTTCTTTGGAAGGTTCAAAGAGTGTTTCTAAACTTATTCTGAATAGTGGGAAGAAGATCAATTGTCCTAAGAATAATTGTGATAGAATGTTTTCTAGAGAATATGATTTACGTCGACATTTGAAATGGCATGATGATAATTTACAAAGAATTGAGTCATTCTTAAATAGTATAGAAAAAGAAGAAACTCCAGAAGGTGAACCATTGGTTAAAAAAGCCAGGATGGATTTATTGCCAAATGAAACATCAGTGATTTCTCGATAATATACATTTAAAATTATATTATACATTTTTATTTCTTTATTTTTTATTTTTTGTGGGCTTTTTATTTTACATTATTTAACTTGACATATTACTCTCTTAATGTCTCGGTCTCTTATCGTATCCTCGTCCACCAAAACTGTCAGCATTTCTCTTTTCATTTCTTCCTGTGTTTCTATTGTCTCTGTTACCTTGATTTCTGGCTCTATTATCGTAAGTAGGTGTTCGACTGCTAGCTGGTCTGCTATCGTTTCTAGAATTGCTATGGCGTCCATAATTATCTCTGTTTGATTGATATCCTCGAGAATTTCCATAGTCATTTCTTCCTCTATGATGCTGTATAGGTGGTAATGGTGGTGGCGGTGATGGCGGGATTGAGGCAGGTGGTTGTTGTCTTGAGTTTTGTTGATTACTTGAACTATTACCTTTATTCGTTCTCATATCATTCCTAAACCCATTGGCATTCAATTGCCCTAATGGTGGACGTGAAGAGCCAACTTTATTAGATGAATCTGTACCACCTAATGATTGTTTTTTGATTTCATGTTGTGGAGGTAAAGGAGCACGTCTACCTTCTGACCGTCCATAGGAATCATCTTTATGTCTGGCAACCATGGTTTGAGGAGGTAACGGTGTACGTTTGGGTTCAGTTGGTCCCTTGAAATCTTCCAGGGAAATTGATTTTTTAATTTCATTCTGTGGAGGTAAGGGGGATCGTTTTTGCTCGGATTCTTTTTGTGCTGCCAAATTTGATGTGTTTGTTGAGTTATCACCGGCGCTGTCTTCTTTTTCAGTAGATAGTTGGGTTTCTTCGTTATTCTGACCAGGGTTGGCTTTCTCTTTTGCTTCTGAATCTAATTTTTCTTGGTCATTGCTTTCTTCTTGTTTAGCTTCTTTTTCATTACTAGTTGCCTCGTGACCATCAAGAGACTCAGAATTCAAAACTTTGTTCTCCGTGTCTGAAGAAAATCGAGACTCTTTATAAGCTTGTTTCATTTTATTCACTCTTTCCTGTAACTTGTTCTCTTTGGACAATGAACTTGGTGACGTGGGAACAGAAGATAAAGTCCGTGGTTGTGTCGGTATAGGAGTTGTCTGTCTTGAATGTGCTTCTGATTTTGTTTCTATTGCATACTTTTCATATGTTCTTCCAATTTGTGTGGTTCTTGTTTGAGTTCTAGCACCACCACCACTACCACCGGCAGTCAGTGAGTCATAGTTCAAAGATGCAGCAGCTAATAGTTTTTTCTTTTCTTCTTCTTCTTTGGCTAATTTCATTTGTTTTTCCTTCTCCAACTCCAATTCCTTCTGTCTTTTGGCTTCTGCCTCTTCTTTAATAATTCTTTGTTTTTCTTCCTCCTTTGCTTTAATTATTTCTTCCTTCTCTTCTTCACTCATTGAAATAAAGTCCCAAATAGGAACCCAATTCTTGGATTTCGATTTGACATGAACCAACAATGCATTCGAAGCTAACTTCAAATCGTTTCTCTTTTCTGTTGTAGATAACTTTTCAATCAAATTAACAATTTGAGCACCATGATCATCAACAGTGGGGTAAACAGCCAACAAATTCTTCAAAAATATAATGGTGTTGTTACGAGAAATATATTCAGGTGCCTGTAACCCTATTCTGATTTCTTCCAAAAGCAACGAGTGATAATCGTAAAGGAGTTTTTTGAAATCATCAAAAGTAATTGCATCTCCATCTTGATCTTGCAAACCAATTTCACCATACTTAGATTCATCTCTCCATCCTTGTAATGTTCTCAAAATATCGGCAAAAAATAATCCAATGTTCTCAGCTTCTGTAGGAGTTGATGAGCACAATGTCCCAAATAAACTTTTTGATTTGAATAACAAATCTAAAACATTCACCAACGAATAATTGTCAATCTTCATAGAGTTCAATTTAAAAAGAAATCTTGCAGAATAAACAGCATCAAATGAGGAAGTGATTGCTCTTGGAAATATACACTTCTGAATAAACTCCTCAAAACTTAAATCAACAAACCAATTAAATGAAATCTGTTTCAACTGTTCTTCAATTTTCTCATTTTCATCTTTATGTTTGGCCCTCTCATCCACCAATGTTTTTTGATATTCTTCACATGTTTCCAAATCTTTTCTTTGTTTGTCAATTACTGTACGGGGTAACTCTTTGTTTTTCAAGTTAATGGCAATAGAATCCTTCAAGCTTTTGATATTTGATTCAAGTTTAATGGTTTCATTATCGTAAAGTTCATTTGTGTAGTTGATATCATGTAATGAGAGCTTCCAGAAATTGTCAAAAATTGAAGACGTGGATTCAAGTGAAAGATTGTCCTTCTCAGTCTTACCTCTGAACCTCCAAACTTCATATGCCCATGACCATGGCACACCAAGATCTGATAATTGCTGTATTGGCATCAAATTCAAATCCTCGTCATATAAGTTGATTAATGTAACAAATAATCGAATTACCGCATTTACGTCATCACTTTTGCTAACCAAAACTTTCAAATATGATTCATTCCCGGTGAAAGTCACATCATTCGATATACGACAAAGCAACACTAACAATTCATTAACTGCATCAATCTCATTCATACATTTAATAAGATATTTCCCGGTGGCTCTTCTTTCAAATCGAAGATCGTCTATGGTGTTATAAACAATTTTTTGTAAAGATGACCCACAGTTAATCATATCAATTTGGTTTATGGTTAAATTTGTTATATGCTGAATGCCTCCCATTGAAATAAACATTTCCTTAAGCACTAGTAAACCAATTGTGTCTCCTGAGTAAAATGATTTCAATATAAATGCTAGTATAGTCTTTATGTCAATAGCATGAGGGTATCTTTGACAAATTTTACCAATAAATGAGGCCAATGATTGAACCCACTGACGCTCACTCATCCCGTTATATGTACTGCTTCGACTAGAAGCTAATCTTATCAATATAGCAGCAGTTAAATTATCCCATCCATACGCATTAAAGTATCTAGCAGTTTCAACAACCAAGGTGTTCAAATTATCATAACTCTCAATCTGTTGTAAAATTGTTAATAAGCAAGGTAATGGGTTTGAGAAACAAATTTTAGCTAATCTTCTCATCATGGGACGAACATTTTCCTTGGACAATCTTTTTAAAACGTCTTTAGTTGATTTTTCAGCTTTGCTATAAGCTATTTTAATTAGTGGATTGTTTTTAGCTAATATGTTGTATAGTTCACCATAAAGACTGAATCTGTCTTCAGTTGGAAAAAATAATAGTATTTCAAAAGCTTTGTCTATGGCAATGGAATTCTCTTCTATTAACGGCATTGCTGGGAAAATAAAGTTCTTGAAATAAAAAAATACTTTGCTTTTATCTTCTTCTTGGGACAACAAGTAGCGAGTAACTTCACAAGTCTTGATAAATATATCTGTATCTTTCGCAAGATTTGGTCCATTAAATTTAAGGAGCTCATTCGAAGCGGCTATCAAACTATCGATATCCTGTATTTTTGGAAGATCTGTGGAAAACTCCCTATAAAAGTAAGTGTATTTTCTGTTGCCATATCCGCGCATCAAAGGATTAAAACTGAACAAGTGAGCAACAGGTGAATGCTCGACAAAAACTGTATTATAGGGACGACTAAATGTTATTCCTTTAGGTTTTTGAAGATTACTTATCTCTTCGTCACTGAAAATTCTTATTTTGTTGTATAATGGATCAATCATAGTTGCAAATAATCTGTTGATTAAGATCGGTATTTCTTCGTCAATTTGTGCCAAGTATGGATATTTCGTCAAAATGAATATCGCTGGCCAGTAAAGTCCAACACCCAAAAATACTTTAAGAAATTGGAACTTCATGTTCAGTTTTAATAAGCTAGATAAATCTTTCTCTGTTGAAGCTTGACTGGTTTTGTTTTTCGTCTTGCTTTCACCTTTTTCTCCTTCTTCATCCTCTTCATCAGCTAATGGTGCAGCGAGAGCAAGGGCAGTAGCCCCAGCAACTAATACATCACGATCTAACTTCTTTTTGTATTCGGCCTCAAGTTCGTCCATTTCCGATTCATCAGGGCCCATAAATTTGTACAATGATCCAAAGCTTATCAATCCTTCTTTAATAAGAATGGCCACAAGACACTTGTATGTTTCAGGTAAATCTCTTGTACCACACTCACCCACAAGCTCTAGGCCAATCACTTTGGCTGCTGTTTCGCTTCCTCCATTCCCAAGGCTTAACAATGAGGAATTATCACTTTCAACATTTGGCCACCACCTACTCTTCTTTAAAACATTTAATATGAAACGGTAATGAGGCACTATGGTTCCGGTGAAGACTTGAAATAACAAACTCAAACATCTGTTGGGATCAAGGTCATAATGACCAATCAATTTTTCCATAACCTGAATAGCATAATCAAGTTGAAATTCAGCATCGCTGCTATCTAAAATAGAATGCATTTCCGACGTAAACTTCGAATACCCTTCCACTTCTTCATGAAGTAAGTTGAACTTTTTCTGCGTGAAATATTCATCTCTGATCTTGTGACTTAAAGTTCTCTGGAAATAGTCTTTTGGAACAATTTCCACTGATTTTAAAAAATCTGAGCTGAGGTGTAAAGCTAATGTTTCTATTTTGATTTTATTGTCTCGGAAAAGTAAATGCAACAAATCGTGAATATTTTTCGATACAGCAAACGAATTGAGTACTTGGAAAAAAATTCTTGCCTGATCGTCCGATTTAATTGCCTGAGTGAAAAACTTTTTGATATCAATGACATCCAATTTGTTCTCCTCAAATGTTATCAATAGCTCTGTGAAAATTTGAGCAAGTATCTCCTCGGATTCTGCATCATTTTCTTGGTAGGATTCCAACACTTCAAATAGCAGATCCATTCCACTACCAGAAAAGTTCTCAACCACCTCTTCAGTAATGTACAATAAAGACATTGTTGGGGGTGATAAATTTATTGGTGGAGAGTGTGCTTGATAGTTGAAACTGTAGATGTTGTTCAATCAATGATTAGTTTTTTTTTCTTCTCTCTCACTTTGTCAATGTTTTGTTTTCCTGTTTTTTTTTTTTGCAAACCATTTTTGGTTTAAGTATTTTTTTTTCCTCCCTCCCAAAAAGCAATTCAACTTATTAAAGTAGTAGTAGTAGTGCGTGCTCTCACAATTAGCAGTAAACACCTAGTAGCTCTCACATTAAGGCACAAGGTATTTGCTTACAAGACAATACTCACTTATCATTCTCTAGTTTGATATGAATTGTAACAATCTCGAATTTCTATGAATTATCTATACATTTATACTCTCTTTCTAGTTGCAAATATAGATTGCATAAATTAATGGCTGCGTTTCCTTATTTCATCAATTTCAACATTTCATCTTTGTTGCACACTTTAAGACGAGTTTTCCCTAATGCCTCACCTTTTTCAAGTTCATAAGTGTTCAATTTCTCCCAATTACCCCAATCCACAGCGTTTGAGAACTCCAACTCCTTGTCTGAGTTGATCTTAATATACGCATCATTTGCTAAATCTTCTAAAATCTTATCAGCTGTGTCAAACGAATCCATCATTGTTGAAGCAATTGCACCTTGAGGTCCATTCTTGATCCATCCAGCAGCATACCAACCTGGTTTGAAAACAGCATTATGTTCGTCTTTCTCCTTTGATTTAGTGGATAGTATTCTGCCACTTTTATTTTGAAGTCTATTTTTTTCATACCAAATACCTAATTCTTCAAAACCTTGGATTGGTGATCCTTGGTATCCTATGGATAAAATAACTAGCTCATTATTTTCTGTCACAGTCTCGTCCGTAGGCTCAACTTTGTGGGGAGCTAAAGGATCGTTTGCCGGTTTATTTATAACAAACTTTGTACTTTTTAAAAGGTTGTTTTCACCTTGTATAAACTCTTCTGGGCTTTTATAGTATTCCAATTCCCATGAACGGTTAGTATGTTCTCTTTGTTGTTTACTATATTTTTCTAGAAGTGATACTCTTCGTTTATCAACTCTTCCCAATTTTTTTGTATCAAAATCTAATAAATCCTTTGGTAATGGTACGAATTTAGCAGGCAATTCTAGTAATTCCCTTATTTCCTTGTTAGAGAACGCTGACTCCAAAACACCTCTTCTGGCGACTATTCTAACATGTTTGACGGTGCTTTTCTCCAACAATTGTTGGGCGTCCACCGAAATATCTGTTTTAGCCCAATGTTCACGTGGATCAGCAAGTAATATTCTGGCCACATCCAATGCGACATTACCATTTCCAATAATTGAAACTGTATCAACTTTATCTAGTGGTGGAGGGATATACTTGTTCTCGCCATAATAGTCTGGATGTCCATTATACCAATTCACAAATTGTCTAGCTGGAACAACTCCCGGTAAATCAGCTCCTGGTATAGAAAACTTGTTGTCGGCAGATGTACACCCGTAAGCCAACACAATTGAATTGTAATTGCCTTCCAATTCCTTTAAAGCAATATCCTTCCCAACTTCAACGTTACCCAAAAATCGCACCTTATGGCGGCTCTCGGAATTCCCAAAATCTTTCATTATATTAATCATATGATCTTCACAATTTTTCACCTCTGGATGATCTGGTGCTACCCCGTATCGACTCAATCCATATGGTGTGGGCAATTTTTCAAAAAAATCAATATTCAATTTGACATCTGGTGAGGACTTGTTAAGTAAATGATGGGCAGTATAAAACCCACCAGGTCCTGTGCCAACAATTGCAACTTTGAATGGTTTCGTGAGAAGTCTAGTGGTGTATGATAGGAACCTTGGCTTCATGGTATTTGAAGAATACTGTTTGACCTGAAAGAAATCTGTCGGTTACAATATAGAAGAAAAAAAAATAAGATCGATGAATAATACAAATATAAAGTTTGACTTAATTTTGAGGCAGCAAAAAAATACTCTCTTGCGGGGAATCGAACCCCGATCACGCGCGTGACAAGCGCGT
>OKKB01000349.1_pt1 | contig 13311 bp, 5 predicted proteins | sample 1613931 | NCBI WGS metagenome assembly OKKB01 (sample SAMN04436893, study PRJEB24849) | human gut metagenome | biome: human gut; feature: NICU; material: stool | host: Homo sapiens | place: USA: Saint Louis, MO | collected 2012-02-08
TAAATGAACAAACAATAAAAGAAGTTTTGGGAAAGCAGTCTAAAAAAAAAGGAAAGGTAATGCAGACGAAATATATAAGAAGAAGAGGTTTAGACTCAACACTAAACAGCTATAACAATTAGTAGAAGTATCAGAGAAAGGTTGCTACTTAGTTCTGCCTCCAACAAGTTTACTTGTTCATTAAAAATACTTGCTCCCCGTGTCATCTCAAAAAATAGATTGTAGACGGAAGATAAAGCCCCAAAGATACACACAAAATCTTTACTAATAAATTATAAATCTTAAGATCGGCAAGCAAAATGATCTCGCATTTTTCCAGCCGTTACCAAAGTTTCCAGATGAGACATCAAAAATGTATGTCTTTAAGTAAAAAAAATCACGTTGATGCATTTACCAGCCATACAGTCGTCATTAGGGGGGTTTCCAGTAAACCAGCTCTCTGTTCCATAGAATACAGTTGGTCCTACTTTCGCACCCATTCGTTGCGGCTTGCAAAAAACCACACGTGACCCAATACTCTGTAGCTACCCTCCTCTCTAGTGCCGTCGATATTGAATTCTAAAGATCGTCGTATGGAAGAAGTGAATCAACTAACACTGGATACAGCAAACAGACTTAGCTAAAACTGCAACTACAACAACAGCAAGGAACTTCAACATGCAAACAACCAAATATAAACCACAATATGCTAAACAAACATATCCAAAAACTCCAAATTCAAATCAATATGCACAACCAGACAAAGAAAAGAATCAGAACTACAAAAGAACCACTCCATCTAACCAATATAAGAAAAAGACGGTCAACAAAACTATCAACGTCAACCAACAACCAAGAAGAATTAGATGGGGATTAGGTGGATTTAGAAGTATGTGGCACATTCCAATGATATTTATGTTTTGGCGTGAATTTTCAAGAAACCGTCACCAACCACAACCTCAACAGAACGAGCCAGTCAATATCACCAATATTAATTATCCTTCTTCCCCTGAGAATGCTACTGCTCGTGTGCAACATTCTCAGCCAAACACCAACAACACAGAACAGAGTTTACCAAGCTCTTCACAGAACATCAAACCCAAACAGGATGAGAACCACTCAGTTTTTTTATACCACAGTGCCGAGGAAGAGAAGGAGGTTGACTCGTACTACTGACATTGAAATGTGAAGTTACTCGAAAACACACACTATTGGTAGCGCAAAATCTTTTCTAATTCACCCATGGTGTAAAGTTATAACTACAAAAAAGTAGACATAGTTTCAACTTAGGGTCATTAAACTAATTAACTTACAAATATTTCTGACCTTTTGAATAGAAGGTATAGTGCCTGGTGTATTGAAACAATTAAGAATATGGGTTTTAAGATTCTGTATATCTGGTGTCGTGTACCTGTATACAATTTTTCAAATGGATTGTGCAAGAGAGAAGAAAAACCAAGCAGAGCAGATGACAGAATACTGACATTACTGAAACAATAACACAGTTTTGTCATTATCCACAGAACGGTATATCAATATTTACAACTAGCCACCATGGTATGTATTCAACTTGTTAAGACTGCTCGTATTAAATAATTTACTAACATGGCATTGCCACAAATTCTTTTAGTCTTCTTCATCCTCAAAACTATCGATAAATAAGAAAACCAAAATGTCAGATTTAATAAATTTCCGAATCAAAATAATAACAATTGATAATAGAACTTATTTGGGCACTTTATTGTCGTTTGATAAACATATGAATTTGGTGTTGTCTGATACTGAAGAGTCAAGAATTACCAAGAAATCATATAGTCAATTAAAGAAACACACACCGAACGTTGAACCAGTATATGACAAGAGAAATTTAGGATTGATTATCTTGCGAGGCGATCAAGTTGTTAGTTTCACTATAGAAAGCAATGCTCCACTCACCGATGTCAAAAGTAGATTAGATCGACCAATCAAAAAGCCAGTAAGTAGAATGAAAAAAATCATTGCATGAATATATTAAACATATTATGTATACAGCATTTACTAGTGCTATAAGTATAAATATAACTAGAAATGTAGCCACATAGGTGGAAGGATTCAATGAGTTCTTTTAGGGGGCAGTGTTTGTTTATCTCCCTCAGGTTGGATCCCTCTTTCTTGACTAGTGTTTCTTTTTTTTATGTGGTTTTTGCTATTTTTGTCACCTTCCTAATGCCTTAACAACAACCACCGTTATTCTTATTCTTCTTTTCTTGAGGAGCGGGAGTTAAGGAAATAGTTGGTCCACCAGCAGTGTTGGTTTGTTTGGAATCATTGTTTTCTAATTGATGCTTTGAAATCATTTCGTAGATATTCTTTAATAATTGATGGAAACTCAAATCAACATTATCACTACTTAAAGCACTAGCCTCGGTGAATAGCAAATTGTTTTCCATGGCAAAATTCTTAGCTTCTTCAGTTGGAACTGCTCTTAAATGATCCAAATCAGATTTATTACCAACCAATTCAATTATAATATTAGCATCAGCGTGTTCTTTCAATTCTTTCAACCAACGACTTACACTTTCATAACTTTCGGTCTTGGCAATGTCATACACAATCAAAGCCCCAACAGCTCCTCTATAATATGCACTAGTAATGGCTCTATATCTTTCTTGACCAGCGGTGTCCCAGATTTGTGCTTTAACTCGTTTACCATCAATTTCTAATGTTCTCGTAGCAAATTCAACACCAATAGTTGATCTACTTTCCAAATTAAACTCATCACGGGTGAATCGTGATAACAAGTTAGATTTACCAACTCCTGAATCCCCAATCAACACTATTTTATATAAATATTCGTAATCGTAGGAGTAATCGTCGCTGTTATCGGCCATTATGAATGTCAAATTAGTTTATATTGTACGTCTTTCTTTGAAAAAAAAAGGGGTATTTCACTTATTAAGTATTTATTCAATCTAAATTTTTGAGTTATGTCTCTCTTTTTTTTTTCAATGTAGTTTTACTTCCCCTGCTTTCAGATTTTTGGAATTATATATGGTTCTGATCTAGTTTCTGTAAATCGTTGAAGTTTGATTTTTTTTTCTCTTTGCTGTATAGTTTCAAAGTCAATGTGTGAGTGAGTGTGTGTGTGACAGTGCGAGGTTGTGTACGTGTACGATGTGCGTGTTTAATCAACTCGAAAGCAATACAAAAAAAAAAAGAAAAAAAAAGTTTTCACTGGAATTAAAATTAATTGTACGACATATTCTGTCGTGTACTTTTGATTGATTTAATCAGCCACACGCATACACATTCTGTTATCGTTACAGCACATTCCTAAAGTGCTATAAAACATAACATGTACATAGATTAGAACTATTTTACAACATATAAAATTCAATGTCTATAATAAACTAAGATGTATCCAGAAAAAAAAAGAAGACAAAATCATAGGCAGGTATGTATAAACATGCCTATGATACTGTGGAAATAACATAATATAACGTAATACAATACCGAACTAAACTAAACTAAACCAAGCCCAAGCCAGCCAAAACAAGAACGTAATTGTCAAGTTTCTACTTGCTCCCTTTATTGCCTGGGATCAAAATCATTGATTAGTAAACCAGATGGTTGCAAAGTCATAAAATCGATAATATTTGTTCCAGTTCCAAGTGGGTGTTCCACCTTGGCAGTCTTTGGTTCGCCTGTCCGACTTGGATAATTCTCTTGTTTTATCACTTTATCAATAAATGACGTTACACAGACTTCTTCTAATCCAAGCAACTGTTTGAATTCATTTCTTGTCTTTGTGATATCAGAAATCGAATTCCCCCATTGGAGAATATCTGCATGGATTTGTTTCATTCTATCAATACCCGAATCAACCACTAAGTACTTGTACAACTTGTTAAGACGAAGTTGCAAATATGTAATAACCCGAATCAAGTAACTGCTCATCGACTTTAATTCGTTCAAAATTGGTTCATATAACTCAGGTGGTAAGCAGTTGTTAATTGGATGTTCTAATTCTTCAACGAAAATGTCATAATCATTGTCGGAAGCAAAAACATCCAACATTAACGGACCATCGAAATCTCTCAAAAAGAAAAACTTCACTTGAGGAAAGATAGCAAACAATGCTTTCTTGAAAACTTTGTAGAACAAATACAACATCTTCTCTAACGGGTCGCTTTTCTTTCTTGAACCAATAAGTCGGGCAGGGAAAAATCGCACCCATCTATAAATCATTTGAAACAACAATTCTTCTTGGGAATTAATGTCGGACAAAGTGTTGTTGATTTCCGAAATATAATGGTTTAAACAATCATTCGTAAAGCTAAGCAAATGATTATAGTTTGACTCCACAAAGCTAACCATCTCTGGTGCCACAGCTCCTGAATTAGTGGAGTTGTAGTGATGTAATAATGGGAAAATCAATTCACCGAATCTTGTCAATAACTGTTGATATTCCTTCAAGAAATGGGAATCATACCCAGGCAAATAAATCGACATAACAATATTAACCATCAATTTTTTGTGTGTGGGGATCAATACTTTAGAATTAGGGTCAATTTTTTCATAAGCAATATCATTGTGTTTGAAAATACTGAATAACCCATTTCTGAAACAGATAATAGAATTCAACGTAGCTTGTGTATCATACACTGACATCAAACTTAATATATAACTCACTGAACCAGTCAAATCAGGATCAGTGCTTTCATCATTTAAAACTTTACCCAAACCTTTTATTGTATAGGCGTAATATTGGAGTGACCGATTAGTACAGTCAGTCCGGATACGTGCTAATTGTAAACTTCTTGAATTCGGTGTAAGTGATCCACTATTTTGTAAATACTTATTCGAATCACAGAAACAATTGGTAATCAAAAAATTTGTCGTTAAATTAAGCAAACAATAGAACATCAAATCAGACGTGAATGCTTTGTAAATAAACGAATTGAGCCAAGTGGAATAGATGTCCCGAATTTGGGATAATCCCAGGGTACCCTTTAGTATCATTGGACCAATTACTTTGAGAAGTTCTTTCAACCTGGCATCATAGTCGACTACTGGGTGGGGTGTATACTTGAAGTTGACAGGTACGTTTAAAGCATTTGGTAGTGAATTACTACTAGTGGACTGTGACTGATGGTTTTTGGAATCAAATGCAGTAGAAACAGCAGATCGTGCTAGTGGAGTTGAAAAACGACTAGGTGTAGTAGTTGGTGGGAAATCAGCAGTATCAGGGTATGCTGGGAACAAAATTTGGAAATCATTTCCTTCAGGTAATAAATTAACTCTGGATTCGTTATTGCTTCTTGGTACAGGCAGTGGCTCAACGACTTCGTCATCAGCAACGACAGAAGATGCTTGTGAAGAAGACGATGAAGATGACAACGCCATTGTATTGAAGTTCGTACCAATATTGGGAACAGAATGGTGTTGGCGTTGTTGTTGAAGCAACTCCTGATTTGTAAATGATGTGGAAGTACCAGTAGCCAGAACTGATGGGACAGAAGGATTTGAGCTTGCTCGTCCAAAGCTAAATGAAGGGACTGTACGTGATTTTTTTGGTTTTAAAACCTTTTTATTTGTTTTTAAAAGTTGTTGATTGTTTGTTTCTTGATCACTCTGTTGTTCTTGTTCCTGTTGCTGTTCTTGCTGCTGTTCTTGTTGTTCTTGTAAAATCTTTGCCTTCTTAAACTCATTCAATTGGTCTTCTGTGTAATCCAAATAGGCACATTTTACTCTATGTTTAATACAATTGGTACAACTAGGTAAATTTTCTAAACATTTGACACGTCTTTCTTTACAATTTGCACATCCCAACTTAGAATTCTTGTGTTTCCGTCTTTTTGATTTCTTCCCTAGCTCTTTAGGTGCGCTGTTGCTGTTATCGTTGTTATTGCTGTTATTGTTGTTTGTTGTGATATTTTTTGCTACTGATTTTCTTTTAGATTTATTAAGACTTTTCGATAGTATAGCTTGTTCATCCAGAGTTAAAGGATTTTCTGACAATAATAATCGAGACATACTAGATTTAATTTGACTCTTTGGTAACTGGGAATTAGATCTTGATTTATTAGATGACATTTCATTCTGATTTTGTGTAGAAGAATAAGACAAAAATGTCAGGAACTGGGAGCGAATATCCGTTAATGGAGGCGAGTCTCCCATACAACTACTTAATCAATTGACGCTTGGATAAGTAGAACGACGGTTAAAGGAATTTGTTGTTGACTATAACTATTCTTGTATATAGTGGGCACGGCTAAAGGTGATAGGGAAAGGGGTGGGGGACAATCTAAGGATTCGGATTTATATGCCAAGGTTTGAAGCTAGACTATCTTTACTGCGTTGTATTTCCAATGGAAAATGGGGCCAATGGACTGCTTCGGTTCAATTTGGGTCTTAACTAGGAGAAAAGACAAATAAAAAATGATGTAGTATAAACTGATTATTCGGTGACTAACTGATTTTCAACCAAAAAAAGAAACTGATCCATAAATTATAATATATATATTATTATTATTGTTGTTATTCTTTTTTAGTCTCCTGGGATTTATTCTTCAATATTATTATTCCTTTAGTTGTTGTTGTTGTTGTAGGTATTATACTTGTGTTGGTGGGGGAGAAAGGACCTGAATAATTTTTTTTTTCTTGTTTTTATTTTAGAGAAAATTGACAGAGAAGAAGAAGGAGAAGGGAAAAGTGCAAAGTATTTATTAATAGATTATATGAAGTAGTTAATTGTGGTTGTTCTTGTTGTTGTTGATATTGTGATAGTATGAGAATTTTAAGTTCACTTCAGCTTTCTTTTTCCTCTTTTTTTTCTTTTTAGCCATTTGACTTCCACAAAAACTAAAAGAGTCACTAAACTAACTAATTTTCTTGGGCAGGTTATGTAATCAACAATGGATTACGTGATTGAATATCTCTTTTGCAGTTTGGTGAAAGAATGTTGTCATTGTCTGGATATGCTGACCCAACGAATTCAAAAGTGACCAAGAAAGTGAGAAAAAACTTGTTATCGCCTTTTAAGCGAAGTGACCATATTTTAATGTGTTGAAATGGTGACTAGTTTAGAAAGATTACAAGCTTTGTCAGTCTCGGCAAGGAAGTTGTACTGATAAGGGCTGTACTTTTCTTTTTCATATTAAAATTAGTTCAAGGTTGTAATTACACCACGCTGGGGGTTATTGTTATGATTATTTTTGTTTCAGCGGCGGTCTTATTGTTGCTAATAATATGAACAATAGTACAATCTTAAACTTCTGAACTCCTAATTTATTTTTCAAAACTCTTCTTACAAATAATGAAAATAAGGAAAATAAGGGAAAAGGGAAGTAACAGAATAACGACGGGGATTGAAAGGGTAATTAGAAATAAGTATAATACATTCTCTTTGTTATTTGGAAACCAACTCTTCCTGAATAAGCTTCGTTTGTTTTGCAATAAACAAAAGAGATTACTTTCGTGTGGTATAGATTTGAAGGAGAGAATAGAAATGTGATTGCTTGGAAACCAGTATTAATGAATTCTTAGTAATCAAAAAAGTAAAATCAAAACAGACTTGGAGAGGTGGGACGTATTTGTAAACTCAACTACAAAATTACTCCTTGCTGTGGTTATGGATATATGCCAGTGAACAAGTTTTGATGACTTAGGGAATGACCCCCTTTCAAATTCTTATATAATAGCATTATTTTGTGTCAATTTATGTGCTTTCAATTTTCTTGGTCAATATTATCAAATTCTAAAGAAAACTATAATTACGGGCTATTAAATTTAAAGATTTTAAGCATTATCATTAGTTGAAGATAAATCTTCTTTTCTAAAAAATTCTATATCAATCAAACCAATTAGATAGATTGGGGGGAGGGAGGCGAATCAAAGTATTTTGACGACCCAAGAGCACAGCCATAAACTATTAGTCAGTGCATGATTGTAGATGATTTTTTTTCTTTGCTGGTTAGGAACTCGTGCAACTTAGACTTGAGGAACTTCTCAAACTATGAAAACCACTGACCCTGCCAGATGCGCTTATGTAACAATCACTCCGTTTCGCCGAAATAAAGGGAGGACTGACGAGCTGGTACCCGACATAACTGAATCCGACCCGATTTCCATCTACCACACGCAATTTATTATGGCGATGACTAATTTGTTATCGATCCGATATATTTAGTGTTTCTATTGTTTTTGCTTTGTGGTTTGTTGTTTGTGTTCTGTAAACTGGCAACCAACCAACCAACCAATCAACCACATGCGGGTTCTCAAGAAAATGTTGAACTAATCATGAAGCGTCATTAATACTTGTAAATTAAAGACATGACGGGGCGCATGACAACGATGCTAGACACAGCTAGTCCAATTTTGTCACAGTTCTTGACGATAGATTAGGAGAAATCTTTTTTAGTGCGGGTTTTCCTTTAAATCTCGATTCAACATAAAACTAGTCACAAATAGGTAAAAGGAATTAGGGTACGGCACCGATTTAAAACTCTCCCCCAAAGTCAACTACATCTTGTTTTGTGCATTAGCCCAAATAGTTCAAAAGCTTAATAGGGTTGTAACCTCCACAATAGTCAATATTATATTTTATTTATAACCGAATATTTTGACACCATTTGTTTTTTTAACGTTATTGGTAAAAGCCGTGAGAAGGCTTACATATTTAAGCGAAAGTGTATTCTCAGTTTATGGGGCGTGTCGTGTGCAACACTGCCTTATTTGTGTACTTGCTTATTAGCCACCACTTCTGGTAAGTCTTGAAAGACCTTTCACTTTAGTGACTAGTTTTTGTTATGTCCGATATCTTGGGAACTAGAAATTATAGTTGACAAAAAAAAATTTTAGTGAGAAACTATTGATTTAGTCTTGAAATTCATAGTCATCACATCCGTCTGGTATGATTTGGTATTAACTATCTTGTTCAGTTGTTATATCCATCTCTTGTTTTCTCAATTCTTCAAAATTCACAATCCAAGCTAGCTTCTCGTCATTATCCAAATTATTCTCTATTGATGCATTCTCTTCTATTAGTCTGGCATATACTGGTTCGTAATCAGTTAACAATTCAACTGACTGTTGCTGCAAAATGTGCTGCAGTAATAATGGCAGTAACAGTGACAGTGGCAGTGACACCGATAGTCGTAGTAGCAGTTGTTGTCTTTTATCCCCCCTAAATATATTAGAATACGATTCTTGTAAATGCTTATTAATGAGTTGAGAATACTGTTTATATAAGGTATTCACAAATCCAAAGCAATTATTTTGACGATTTTGATATTGATATTGATCGTGATCCAAATATCCCATATTAATTCCATGGAAATTTATTTGTGGATCATTATAAAAGGAAGTGCTAAAATGAGCCAAATGTTGGTGATTGTAACTATACAACAGTTGATTGAAGTTGTTGTTGTCATTATTGCTTGTATCTTGAATAAAACTGTTTATATACTGTAAATCTTCAATAGGTAACTGTACTGATTTTGGGAAATGCAAAAAATTTATTGGTTTCAAAACATGATTATTGAATTTCTTAATGGGGACTTCATTTATTGAATAAACAAATTGATCTAAATATTCAAAGTTATTAGTTAGTAAATTATTCAATAATTGGAATCTTATTTTGAAAAATTTACAAACTTTTAAACAATATTTACTGAAAATTTGTAAATTAATCAAACGTATTTTTTGAGAATCCAATTTTGCAAATTCAATTGGTCGAGTAAAACATGATCCAAATGAATATAAATTATAAAATAATGTTTTGGGGAAAAAATTATCTAACACTTTACTTAATGTTTCATAATACATCATCACAATTATTTTATATTGAATAATATTATTATTATCGTTGTTATTGATAGCAAAAGCGGCCAAAGTGTCGGTCGTAGGAGTAGTATTGGGGATACAATGGCTGTCACTAGGGTTGGTATTAAATAAGTATAAATTTGTCGGTATAATAAGTAGCCACTCTCGTAACAACTGTTTCAATAATTTGGGATTATCATTGATACTATCGTTGGTATTACAAATCCCCAATAATTTGTTAACAAACTGATTTAGTGCATGAATGTTAGATAGTATACCGTTATTCAGAACTTTTTTCATTACTAGGTAACGTCTGAACTTTTCTAGCATTTCTTTGAACTCTACTAAACACGGAAGGGAAGGGTAACTTGGAAAAAAACTTGATTTGCTTGCCAATATTAAATGTTCGATATACCCTCCTTTGAAATTGTCTTGGTTCTGCTTATGAGCCAATTCAATAACTTGTATTGATAATTGAATTATGCCATTCGAAAATGCAAATGAGGTTTGGTTATCATCATACAAAGAAATGTAGTTGAGTAGAATCGACCCTATCAATCCAATGTACAAGTCATCAGTATCTTTGCTGTTTTGTTTGTCTCTTCTATCAATTTTATCGATGATGTCAGTTAAACTTCTAATAGAAATCAAATGATATCTCAAATATAACTCGTGGAATATCAATCGGATTTGGTAATTATGAACAAAAGAAAACGATTTATATGCATTAGACTCAAAGTAACAACATGTCAAACTAAGTAAGCCATTAAAAACTAATGGATGCACGATATTGCTTAATAACTTACTCAAAATAGTATTGTTTAAAAATAAACGTTGGTTGTTGTCAACAATTTGTGTATAGTCAAGTACATTGAAAGATTTTGAATATTCTGACCTATTTTCAAGTAGACCATGTGGGGGCATTTTGATATCATGATTAGACTTGGGAAACACTTCAGAAATGAAACCAATGGAAAAGTTAATATGGGATCTTTTGGGTGGGTTTTTCTATCAAGCTCTTGATGTATATTCTCTTCTGTTTATATTTAATCTTTTTTTCAAAACAAGTTGTTGTTGTTTCTCTTTATAGTAAAAGAAATTGTGTTTGGGGGGGGGATCCAATGGGTAAGGTAACAATGTATATACAAGATAAACAGGGAAGGTCTTTGGCTTTGAAAAGTTAATCGTCTCCAATAAAACAAGTATGTGTCTTAATTGTAAATAGGGTTTTCGGAATCATATACTTGGAGTATCCGTGGATATATATGGGCTGAAAATCTTCAAAATGAGTTGTTTTTGTAAGCCCTTTAAATTTACAATATTGGCTTGCAAGATATTTTTAAATCAGAATACAGTGCCACAGTTCTGTTTCTTGGATATGTTAAAAACAAAAGAAGAATAATGAACTGTTGTTGGTAATAAATATTGGAAATACTTGTACATATATACATGAAAAGAAAAAAAAAATGCAAGAATAATTGTCGTATGTATATATTCTCTCCTTTGTTTTTGGTATTAGCTACCACTTATGGTACTTTTTAGCGTGATTACTATAAACAATAGAAATGTGGAAATAATAAAGGAAAACAAAAATCACATAGGTGTTTTGTGGGGATCGTTATGTGTCTACGTGTCATGGGATTTGTAATTCGTCAAATTATCTGATTGCAAAAGAGATCAATTAATCAAATAGAATTGATTGGATTATTTTTGTGCGCAACAGGGAAACCTTAATCGGTGTTTGTGTTACTTGTATTATTTCTGATTTGAAACTTGGTTATTCCAAATTATAATAAAAACTACAATTATATGAACTCAAATAATATCAAATGTAAACATACGAGTTCATGGGGAACAAATAATATAGAAAAAATAAAACAATGACAATGGAAAATACAAAAAGAAAAGAGAGAACTAAATGACAAGAAAATCTTTTTAATGAAAGAGGCATTAGCAAAACTTGAATAAACCTCTTCTCATTGGTCTGCTTGAAATGTAATATTCCTATCAAGAGTTTGAATATAAATTGGAAACAGCACGATTTCCTTTTTCTTGAAGCATTATGGTTTGTAGCATTAAAAACTACAGAAAAAATTATCACATTATCCCGATTTCCAAGAGTATTCTTCGGGGTTAGAAAACAGTACCTTTTCACCAAGAGGCAACCAAAACTGGAAGGGTCTAACCGAGGATAAGCAGAATCTGATTGGCTCTTAACAAATGTATGATTGATATAAATTCTTATATACAATAATATTTAAGTAATGATACTCCGGAAATTGGTTCTTTGGTAATGCTTCTGTAATGAATGCAAAAAAAAAAACAGACTAAAAAAGCAAAAAAAAATACAGCAACATTCAACAGCACCAATTTTCTCTTTTAACAAAACGTTTTTAAGTGTAAAAAAAAAGGGGGCAACACACTGTTTGATGATTACTAAGTGCTCTGTTGAAACAGTCAATCTGCATCCTATTTGAATACAGTGTAAATGATAACTGTCATCAATAAATACATAGATTGTAGCCACTGTTGCGCTCCAACAACACCAGTATTCATTTTGTGTCATTTAGCTGCAAAATTGAATAATGAGTGACTAATCTTCAACTTGTACCAGAGAATAAAAAAAAGTTGCACAAAACAAAACTGAGACGAAAACAACAACTCATATTAGAAACGTGCTTTTAACATGTGGGATTTGAAGTCAAACATTCTTAGAATGCAAGTTTTTCGATTAAAATACATTACTGACCTTGAAACATGGAGTATGAATATAGATAAGGCTATTACAATGTATGTTTCCTTTCAGTAATATCTAATGAAATACAGAATTTGTTATTTTACAAGCTCACGGGTTCCAGCTTTGCTTAGCTATGATACTGACTTCAAGCTCCAAGTTAAATTGGACGTTACTAACTCTAGATTATCAATACACAATTGCGAAAGGCTATATAGAACGACACACTATTGTCATTGGTTAAATGTTTATCCAAAATTCCATTGGAAAAGCAATTGAGCCAGCTTGCTGATCTGGTTTGTAACTGTTGAAACATAATTGTGGCTAGTAGAATTGATTCTAGAATGCGTCAATCACAACCCCAGGCGTATGCTTATATAATAGTTAAGGTTTATGTTTCTTAGACCCCGCATGAGGGTCTGAATTATAATATGTCTCATAAAAGATCTTTTGCATGGGCAGATTTCCGTGCTTCAGCAATTGCAGGATAGATAAACAATGGGGACAGAACCACGACTTAAATTCGATAGTATCCCGAAAAGTGGCAGTGAATCTGATATTTTTGAACAGTGCCTACTAACTAAACAGTTCTAACGTCATTATAATATTATTTTCTTTTTTAATATTATTTAAAATTGAACCATGATAACGAAACCAGGTATACTAACTTAGATAAGTCACGCAGCAACCAAAGCTCTTAGTATTCCAAACTAATTGGAAGAGCATGGAATGAAAGGCTAATGCACAATTCATTCTGGCCTTGTTACAGTATATATAGTTAGCGTACCAATTAC
>OKKB01000350.1_pt1 | contig 13283 bp, 10 predicted proteins | sample 1613931 | NCBI WGS metagenome assembly OKKB01 (sample SAMN04436893, study PRJEB24849) | human gut metagenome | biome: human gut; feature: NICU; material: stool | host: Homo sapiens | place: USA: Saint Louis, MO | collected 2012-02-08
GAAGAAAAATCAATAAAATGACCTCATTTGTACAGCAAAATATGCATAAAGTGGGCTCATAATTTTCATTTTTATTACTATAAATAGAACAAACATGCAATAGCTCGCCCCAACATTTCCTTTTTTGGATTTTTATCCCTTAAAACAAATAATGTAAACAAAAAAATGTAAAGAATAGGCAACAACTTGCATAATTGCGCATAAGAGTCTGTAAGTTGTCGTCATCGACCGTTTTCTGTCACTTAGGCCCCAAAATAGAGAGCATCGTTTTATGATTGACTTTACAACTTAAAATCGTCTGACTTCTAAATTTTGAGCAATAGTTAGCTAAATCTAAGCACTCTAAGAATTGTATGTATAACCGTCATAGGCTAGTAATCTTATAATCCCAAATCAACAAATCAAACTCATATCAACATTCATCTTGTCATATCTTGAAAATTGTTGATAAAGCAAATCAAATTCCCCGCATTTTTTTTTCTCTCTACAAATTGCCAGTTGGGGCAGATGCGATCGTATATTACGTTATCAGTACCACCTTATAAGAATATTCACACAAGTAGTACAACTTCATATAGAACAAGTCTTATACTATGATCAACATCTATTTAGCAAAGTGATTATATTCCGATCACTTTTCTATGCAAATAAAAGAAAAAATGCAAAACTTCCTCAAACAAGCCATAGCATCAAACTTATAATCGTTTAGAGTCCCATATATAAACCATTTCATCCCATCCTGTAGTTGCTACCCAGCCAGGTTCTCCCCATAAACTGTAATCACTGCCTATAACAAACTCTTTGTGTCTTCCAAACACTCCTTTCAATCCACCTACTCGTGAATTCAAGAATCTTGCTCTTTCATCCAGTTCATCATTCCATATTCTGGCTGTCATATCATAGGAAGTAGACATTAATTCTTTTGGATTGTGAGGTGACCATTGTACTCGTCTAACAGCAAATTCATGACCAATTAATTCGTTTAATGGAGTTGGTCCACGTATATGCCCACTTGCCATTGGTGATTGGGCTATAGGTTGGTCGATTTTTGTAATTGATCGTAAATCCCATATTCTCACTGATTTATCAGTTCCTCCCGAAGCAATCACAGTAGATTTATATTTATTCCAATCTACTGACAAAGCTTCTAATCCACCATGAGCAGTGAATTTCAATTGCAACGGATTCGGACTACGAACATCCCAGACTTGTACTTGTGACCCACCATTACAACTAACCACCATGGAAGGAGAATGTGGGGAAAATTGGGCTGAGTATATGCAATTGGCAGTATTCACTTGCTGCTGCTGTTGTTGTTGTGGTTGATGTGCTGGTTGATGCGATAACGGAACTGATGCTGAACCTGCATTTGGTGCAACTCGTGTTGAGTAATCCATAACATTTGAATTTAATGTCAATAATGATTGTGGTCTATTAGGTGACCATAATTTGATATTTCCATCCCAACTCCCACTCACGAAATTTGTCTTATCTACAAGATTCCAATTGACACAAAAAACCTCTCTTGAATGTTCTTTCCAATTCATTACTGGGAAATTAGGTACAGTCAAATCAAACAATTTTAAAGTCCCATCTCCTGAAGCCACTACGGCTTGATTTTCATGAATCTCACTCCATGCGATATCGAATAAACCATCTTGTGTCTCCCATGATATTTGATCGGATACAGTCCCATTGGGTTCTATATTTAATATAAATAATCTCCCATTACCTACCAATCCATAGTTTGCTGCTGTTGCCACCGCTAGCTTGTTATCGTAGAATGGCGAATATTGGATTCCATAACCATTATATCCTTTAGTTCTAAATGAAAGCATAACTAAGTACTGTGTCTTTGATGATTGAATATATATATACTTCTTAGTGTAGGTTAATTTTTTTTCTATTATATCGGCGTATTAAGGGCTAATGGGGGTGGGTTATGGGGAAAAAATTTCACTATTAACACTACTATACTAATTGTTCGTTTAATGGTGGTACTTTTTCTTTCTACCTCGGGGAAGGCAAAGGCAAAAATAATAGAACAAAAAAAAAATAAAGTCGTGCTAATCAACCATAATTGGGCGATATTCAGGATTTGATCTTTTCACGTGTTGACAATTGGAATTGCTATTATTCGACGAATTATTGTAACTTCAGGAATAATGTAAATGTTGCAAAAGAAATGACTACTATAATGACATGATAACTAATCTATGACTAACCAGCAAGTTTTAACACGCTAATTGCTGGAGCGACGCCGGTAGGAGTTTTTAACAAATTACTTATGAAAGGCAAAATCCTAAATAAAAAAGGGCTGTAACGGAGAACCAAAAAGACAAATTCTACCACAACCAAAGGAATGAACACTAAATATTTGGTAGTTTTGCCTTTCACGTTTGGAAACTTCCCCTTTGTGATGCCTCTTAGCAGTTTCCATGATATTTGAATATCTCCCTTTTCCGCTGATCCATTTTTACATAGAAGAAAAACGTAAATCTGCGCTATTCCGCTACAGGGCCTGCATCGCGCAACGCTTATGTACAGGATTTTATGAATCATTGAATGAAAAATTTTCAATTCGACACCACCTCAGTTGAGCGGGACAGCAAAGATCCTTTCGTGATTTTTTTTCGACATATAAACCCCCCTGATATTCCTCCCTCTTTGAAATTTTTTCATATCTTTTTCTCTTTTTTTTCTTTTTTTCTTTATCAACAATAAGAAAGAATTACTCAATTCCTTAATATTTATTCTACATTAGCAATGTCTTTCAGAACTACTTCCATGAGAATGGCTAGATTAGCCACTGCCAAAGCTACTTTGTCCAAGAGAACCTTCTCCTTATTGGCCAATGCTACCACCAGATACACTGCTGCTTCATCTGCTGCTAAAGCTATGACTCCAATCACCTCAATCCGTGGTGTTAAAACCATCAACTTTGGTGGTACCGAAGAAGTTGTCCACGAAAGAGCTGATTGGCCAAAGGAAAGATTATTAGACTATTTCAAAAATGACACCTTTGCCTTAATTGGTTATGGTTCCCAAGGTTACGGTCAAGGTTTAAACTTGAGAGATAACGGTTTAAACGTTATTATTGGTGTTAGAAAAGGTTCTTCTTGGGAAGCTGCCGTTGAAGATGGTTGGGTTCCAGGTGAAAACTTGTTTGAAGTTGACGAAGCTATTTCTAGAGGTACCATCATTATGGACTTGTTATCAGATGCTGCTCAATCTGAAACCTGGTCTCACATTAAACCACAATTGACTGAAGGTAAAACCTTGTACTTCTCCCACGGTTTCTCCCCAGTTTTCAAAGACTTGACTCACGTTGAACCACCATCAAACATTGATGTCATCTTGGCTGCTCCAAAAGGTTCTGGTAGAACTGTCAGATCTTTATTCAAAGAAGGTAGAGGTATCAACTCCTCATACGCTGTCTGGAACGATGTTACCGGTAAAGCTGAAGAAAAAGCTATTGCCATGGCCATTGCTATTGGTTCTGGTTATGTTTACAAGACCACTTTCGAAAGAGAAGTCAACTCCGATTTATATGGTGAACGTGGTTGTCTTATGGGTGGTATCCACGGTATGTTCTTGGCTCAATACGAAGTCTTGAGAGAAAACGGTCACACTCCATCTGAAGCTTTCAATGAAACCGTTGAAGAAGCTACTCAATCCTTGTACCCATTGATTGGTAAATACGGTATGGACTACATGTACGATGCTTGTTCCACTACTGCCAGAAGAGGTGCTTTGGACTGGTACCCAAGATTCAAAGATGCTTTGAAACCAGTTTTCGAAGAATTGTACGAATCTGTTAAGAACGGTTCTGAAACCAAGAGATCTTTGGAATTCAACTCTAGATCTGATTACAAAGAAAGATTAGAAGAAGAATTACAAACTATCAGAAATATGGAAATCTGGAGAGTTGGTAAAGAAGTTAGAAAATTGCGTCCAGAAAACCAATAGGTTAACTTGAGGGGATTATAAAACTTTTTCAAGATTTTCTTTCAATCAAAATATAAAAAATTATGAACAAATGGTCACGAATGACTTGATTTCAATTCTTATTTTCAAATTTTTTTGCACCTTACCAATTTTTGCACTAATTGAATAGTGTAATTTGTACAGTATATATATATAAATATGGTCAAGAACGACTTAATGGATAATTAATTAAAAAAAAAAATTAAAGTACTTGTAGAAATACGTTCCAGTTATAGTGAACTTTGCTAATATTGATACATAATTGTACACTTCTTTTGACTACTCTTCTATGTCTAGCTTTCTAGCAACTGTTCAATCCTTGGTGTTATTGCCACGGGTCTAGTAAACGTACTATACCTTTCCACCACTCTGCCATTTTTATCTATCAAGAACTTTTCAAAATTCCATTTCACTCTATTAGTACCCCATAACCCTTCTTTTTGTGCTTTTAGAAATTTATAAACTGGATCTGCTTGTTCACCATTAACATTGATTTTATCTAGTATCTGGAATGATACATCATATTTCTTTTTACATTTCGTTACTATTTGATCATTAGTGCCTGGTTCTTGCCATAGAAATTGATTACAGGGGACACCCAATAACACAAAGTCATCATTAGCAAATCGTTTATTCAATTGTTCTAGACCATTGTATTGGAAAGAAAACCCACATCTGGAGGCAACATTAACAATTAAAACCACTTTACCTCGTAGATTTTTGAATGGGAATGGTGATTTCTGGTTATCTAAGGGAGTTAAATCATAAAACTTCAGTCGTGCAAGATAAAGTAGTTGGGTTATTGGTGATACTGAGAGTGTCGAATCATCAGTAATGTCAAGACTCTCTTTTTTAGTAGTTTCATCATCTTCATCAGGTTTGCCAGTGTCTATTGGTTTGTAAATTTGGTGAAATTTGTTTTGGATTTCCAGAAATGTATCTTCCATGGTTTCCCATGCCAGCTCGACGTTGCTTTTCACCATATTTAGAGCCTAGAAAGGGGTATTTTGGACATATAAATAAACAGATGGAAAGAAAAAATTATTCTTTCGATAAAAAAAAATTCCTACAAAGCAAGAGATATTATCAACTTTATAAAATAATTGAATCTACTACTTTTAAATGGGATTGGCGGGTTAACCAATTAATTATAAAACAAAGAAGAGTGAATAGTACAATTGGTTTCATAATAAATATTCAATTGTGCAGATGGTAATTTATAATTTATTGATTGTTGTTTTTTTCTTTTTGTTTTGCCCAACAATTCTTTCCTTTGTGGTACAGTGGGACGGGTCAGGGTTTCAAGTTTCAATAAGAAATTACATCGGGTTCGTCACATATAAGTACGCGTAATCTCATTTAATATATTTTATTTGGCTATATGTAATCGTGATGACTTGCTAATTAGTTTTGAGTCAAGAACTTCTCATCAATTTCGGATTCCTGAAGAATGATTGGCAAATTAATCTTGATTATAACTGGCCAAGATAATAATTTTTATATTAAGAAATTCGCTATTTCAACTTTGTCGGTATTAGACAATAATAATTTTAAAAGAAAAATGCCTTTGTTAACGAAAGGGAAAGATTATAGTTGTTAAGTTAGCAAATGATCAGCAATGTACCTCAGCACCCCTGGTTTATAAAAACTCTAAGCAATAACAAGCCAAACTAGCAATCCAGTATTTTATATGCAAAGAATAATAACTGTTGCTATGCTTGCTCTAGTAGACCGCTGCGTAATTGTTGGACATGGATCAATCACAATAAGGTTGTTTCTATTCGCTTATCAACATCAACATAAACCGATTTCTTGTCTTTTAATTCACATCTACCGAGGGTTGGTCAGGCTTAATCTAAAATTTAGATGGATATTACCACCTGTCCTTTCCTTTTGTAGCAATAATATTTTTTTTTAGTTGGCTAATTGTTTCTTATCATATGACATTTACTAGCCAATACCCGTAGAAGCTCCTATTCTATAAAGATCGACAATTTTTTCTTTCCATTTTGGTCTTCGTTTGTTGCTTATCTTGTTCTTCTTGCCTACTGTGAGCTTATGTGTGATTAGTCAACACTCGCATTACCGCAGTGATGAAATGTGGCGCTCATGGACGTTTTAATACTCACAATCTATTGCTGTCTTCCTTCCCTCACTTTTGTTTTGTTTCAGAAAATATATGTGCAAGGCTTAAAAAAACTCGGTCGCGCCGTTATCGGCTAATTTCCAACAGTCCATTAATCAATGATATAAATTGACACAATAGAATCGAGGATTATAAGATCTCTTGTAAAACTCTTCTTGAAAAGATGTATGACATCAAAGCTATACTCTGGATATTTAGTGATATCAAACTACAACTACACTTGAGCACTCAAAATAATCTCATTAAGTTTATTAAAGAAAATACATATACAAACAACATGTACATATAAATATGGAATTAAAATTTGTCAATACCTATGATGGGAAAATAAATTATTTCTTCAACAATTCTTCAATCTTGGTACCGATACTTTCTGGACTAGTCAATGAACTGAATCTTTCAATAACTTTACCATTTTGGTCAATCAAGAATTTTTCAAAATTCCATTTAATTCTGGTCAATCCCAAAACACCACTCTTTTGTGATTTCAAATATTTATAAACTGGATCGGTATTGTCACCATTGACTTCAATTTTATCCAAGACTGGGAATGTAACACCGTAGTTCAATGAACAGAATGATCCAATTTCTTCGTTACTACCTGGTTCTTGGTGGCCAAATTGATTACATGGGAAACCCAAGATTTGTACTGGTTGATCAGCAAATTTCTTATTCAATTCTTCTAAACCCTTGTATTGAGGAGTGAATCCACATTTGGAAGCAACATTGACGATAAGGACAACTTTCCCTTTCAATTGTTCAAATGGATATGGTTCACCTTTGGCGTCTTTTGGAGCTAATTCGTAAAATTGAGACATTTTATGTAGATATGTGATAATTGAATACTTTGTAATGAAGTAATAATACAAAGAAAGAGAAGGGAGGCAAAAAGAAGGAAAAAGAAAAACAATTCAAGGGATGGGATTAAGTTTTCTTTATATAATATTGAGAATGTTATGCATTCTGGGGCATGAGAGAGGAGAGAAAAAAAAACGATCAGTCGTTATTTTTTTTTGTTTACTTGCTAATCAGAGTGTGATGATTACAAATTAGGAAAGTTTCCGTTGTAATGACACACGGCAAGGTTAAAGTTTTTACTTTGAAGAAAACCAAAAAATCAATAAACCACAATCTATCTGACAAATACAAAAATAAGACCACCGTTAGGATAATTAATAATTAATAACAGTAGTCTAGCCTCATATAGTTCGGATTTAACGTTGGGATAGAATCTGTGTATGCTCTGCAAAAATTAAGTCCGGATGTTCGATTGAGTGGTGGCGCACGCGGAAATATAAATTTATCCGAACTTGAGATGCCGTCCTATATTCTCTTTGAAATGTAGTTGACATTGAAATTCGAATAGTATGGGTTTTGTATTACTAGACTAAAAACTGACAGTAGCTAGATTGATCCGCTTATTAAGCTAGACCCAGATTCTAGGCAGGTTTGTAAGTAAATAATGGTCTAGACTAGTATTTCTTATCGATTTGTTTGGCGTAATCTATTCAAGTTTTTACTTGGTAATACTTTTCTATTTTTGACTATAATTGGTGAAATTGCGTATCAAAATTTTGTATCTGTTTATCAAAGATCTCCGTAGAACTTGTTTCCCTGCATTAATGGTGTGGCCTCTTCAATGAAATTTCTCAATGTAAGATGGGAACATTTCACTTTCAAACAATCTCAATTTGTTCTTTGCATGATCATCCGGTTTGAATGCTCCTACTAATATCAATTTCAATCACCACAAAGCTTTTATTAGCTGAATTCAAAAGCGATATTATACATTGAGAGTTGTATTTGAAGTTTATGTATTACCGATGTAGGTTTGTTATGTATTGTAGTGGATAAAGTTTCACATTAGATAACCCCTTTTAAAAAGACTAAGAGTTGCCAACACTCACTGTTGAAAGCATAATTTTATTTCCTGAGCATTGTATTGATGTTCTTTTTCAATGTTCTCTGTGATTTTATAAATCGTGTCATTTTTGTTGTAAGGGGACTTCCAGATTGGGGTAAATTAATAGTTGTGATGGTGACTACTTGGAAAATACACGTATCTCTACAACTCATGCATATAAGATTTCACTCAATTATTGTTCAGTCTATCGTTTTACAGGAGCTATGCCAAAACTATTTTTTAAGTATTGCTTAAACACAAAAATTAAGGCACCTAAACAAACTAAAGACAATGGATATTAATAGATTAATCTACAATTAACAATAGGTGCAAATTTACTATTGTAAGTGAATAAATTTTCTTGTAACAAACATCAACTAATCATATTGTAATGTTCTAAACACCTATTAAAATTTATAAAAACAAAGAAAACAGAACTAAAAAAAAAGACAAAACTAAACACCTTTATTATCATCTGAAATTGATTAGATTGATATTCTAAAATCCAATCACATGTGTGGGGGGGATACACACGTTACTAAGCCTGATGTTTTAACATTTCTTCAATTCGTAATCCAATAGTTTCAGGTTTAGTAAAACTACTAAATCTTGCCACAACATTACCATCTTGATCAATTAAGAATTTTTCAAAATTCCACATTATTCTATGTAATCCTAGTAGTCCGGGCTTTTGAGACTTCAAAAATTTATAAACTGGTTCAGCATTTTTACCATTAGTTTCAACTTTACTTAATACGGGGAAAGTCACACCAAAGTATTCACGACAATACTTTTCAATTTCTTCATTAGTTCCAGGTTCTTGATGACCAAATTGATTGCAAGGAAATCCTAATATTTCCACTGGTTGATCAGCAAATTTTTGTTTCAAATCTTGTAAACCTTTGTATTGTGGAGTGAATCCACATTTGGAAGCAACATTGACAATAAGAACAACTTTACCTTGAAGTTTTTTGAATGAGTAAGGAGTTCCCTTGATATCATTTGGAGCAAATTCATAAAAATCCGACATAGCTATAAGTATTGAGGGAGGAAATAGAAACTCGGTAGGTTAAATGAAATGAAAATAACTAATAATAGAAAAAGATGGGTTTGAAGAATTTGAAAATGATAGGAAAATATTAAAAAAAAGAGAAGCCACTACAAGCAATGTTGGTGGAAATTTCGATTGATTTATATATTACAGTCAAGATTTCTTTTCTTGTTACAAAGAATAAAAGGATCGCATACCGAGAATGTATTTATGCGTGCACTAGAAATAGTAGTAGACGATATACAAGAAGGATCTTTAATTTGGTTAAACATACTGATGCTGTTAATCGCCTTAACTTACTTTTTGTGCATAAAGAATTTTTAGGTTTCAGTAATTTCACCTCTCATCTACTACTACTATTATAATGCATGTAATAAAAGTTTGGCAGTTTTAGCCGCAATACTCGGTCACCAAGTTTATTGAAGAGAAAGAGACGAGTAACAAAATTGGACATCTAAAATTTTTGAAATAAGATGAGATTTTGTGATACCCTTGGCCTACATTCAATCGAACATTCTTCTAAGCATCAGTCTGTTACTTTAAAGGTTGATTTCACTTACATTAAGAAATCATAAATTTTGCCCAAAAAGATTGATTGAACCTGTTCCGGTTGGCTTTCAAGCAAAATAGTTGATTTATTAGTATTATTTGCACAACAATACGAGGTTATAAAATTGACAATGAAGTTGATACAAACGCAATTTCATTTCCATTTGGGCTTAATAAGACAATAAATAAAAATTTGATCAATGTTGTTCAATTGTTTTTGTAGAACAAAAAAGAAATTTGGAATTTTTGAAATGCAAAGAAATGAACAGAGAAAATTATTTTTACAGGTAAAACTTACCTCAAACAACTTTGCTTTTCATTAATAAATGGTTACGAATAAAGTACTCCGAATAACGTTAATTAACCCAACAAGAAATTGTACATTTAAAAATTGTCTTAGTTTAACTTTTGAAAGGGTTGGGCGGGTTGGTTGTGAGAATTGTGGCTACCGGAAATTTGCTATTTCAGTTGAAAGAGGGTTCTAGAAACCCTGCGAAAAGAGGAGTCAAAAAAATTTGCAAATGGAGCATAGAATTCCCTTACAAAACGGAACTACACCACCACCAACAAAAGACAATTTCAATTGAAAATCAATCAGAAAACTGATTTTCCTGTTCCTCGACATTTATGAAATCTCAAAATAAAATTATAATAAGAGAGTTTCTATAATTGTTTTTGTAGAGTTTCAAAAATAAATCAAAGTTCTCTTGTTGTCAATACAAAGATTTACTTTTAAAGTTTGTAATATTTGTTCACAGAAGAGAGTATTATCGAGAACTATCTGTAACCAAAATTAAAGACAGGCTTTCCAATGCTTATCTCATTTCTTTGTTATTTCTTAAAATTACACGATTTTTGTTCAAAGACAAGTTTTTTGCAGTTTCAATAACGCAAGTGTAAGAGATATTAACAATTTGCTTTTTTATTAGTCAAAAATAGTTTAGCTGTTTAAGCCCCTCTCTTTAAAAATTATTTAACTTTATTTGTAGTGTTAACAGTAATTTCACTATTTAGCCATTAATTTAGTTAACATTCCTTAACTAACAAACAGATGGCTTATAATATAGTTAGATCAGGTGAGAATAGAGCATTAGAAACATTAGTAATCGCTGGCATTTTAACTATTGCAAGTTTAATCACTCTCGGAGTTTTTTGAATCCACCTGCAAGATTTTTTAAGTCAATTTGAACTTTTTTAAAATAGCCGATAATTATAAGAAAACGGAATCGTAGTCATTCTGCTTTTGCGATAGGCAACAAAAAGAAGTCATTGACTCTGAGTCAAACAACCTAAATTGTTAGAAAACTCAACAATAGAAAGAATTCAGGAATGTATGTTACATCAGGAGATACGAAAATATTTTGGGCTATCATCCCGCCTCGGGCGGCACTGACATTATGCTATTTATTTTGTGACAGCGAGTCCAAACAATGCGCTGCGTATCAGTCGGTTTTTTGTTTGATGATCATTGCATAGGTTATGAATCATCTCAATCGGCTGATACGTATTTTTAAAGCTTAAATGATATACGATAAAAAAAAAGAGACCACCGGTATGATTAACCAAAAAATTGTTTTTATTTTGTCTTTTTTTCAGTTCCGTTCATTTACTCTTTTACCTTTAAAGGATACTAACTGTTAGTATATGTGAATTATACAGCTGTTAAATGGTGAAGTATTATTAAAACAACGCCCATAATCATAGAAACCTGATAATTACTCAACAATTTTAGAGAACATAATCCTACAGGGTTTAATGACCAATCTTAAATTCTGACTAGTTGAAAATAATAGACCTTTATCTTGCAACTTCTATATGTTTCCAGTCATGGCCAGAAATATAATGATATACACCAAATCTCCGAGCAAAACAATGGATTACATAATTATTACAACCGTGTAAGATTTGAAGCAAGCTCATCTAAGGGTTCTTTGCTATTGTTGATTGTATCTATACTTTCCAGCTGAGTATTGCTTTCTTCGGGTAAACCAAAGAATAAACCATACATATACACATACATATATAAATGAACTTCTTTTGAAGATTGAGATGCTACGATCCGAGCATTGGGTAAATCAATTTCATGTGATTTTATTTCATTTTGATCCTACTGTTTGTTCATTTTTAAATCTCATTATTGTAGTTGGTTCAATACAATTGACTACGATTCTTGGTCCTACTACACAAGAATATTTACCATTTACTACCAATTCTTAGTTTACAAAAGTATCAATTTAGTTTCATCTTTCAACACACAAATCCACCCACGAGTTGGATTTTGAAACTAAACTTTAAACTCTTCTTCTTGGTTGTACTCATCACAAAGTGAATCGAGAAAAAACATAAAAAAAAAACACAATTCAACAAAGAATTATCTAAAACTCAGTTTAATACTATTGTTAGGAGAATAACACAAACATTTCTTGGTCCTTTCTGACCAATTAGATTGGGTTATTAGTATTGCCAGGGCTAGAATTTAAAAGATTAACAATAGGGACAATAACACTAGCATAAAATAATAATTGGTTTAGTATGGGGATAGTTTTTATTAATTTCTTGTTGTATTTTTGATGTATAAAAAGTTTGTGATCACTTTATTTATCGAAATTTAGAACAAATTTGTTCTTTTGTTTTTTTGTTTTTTTTAGAAGCTAGCCGTATTCAACTTATCAGCTTGTTAAACCATGGTTTTACTTAAAGAAAAACCTCGAACTATAGGGACAGATTCAGATAATTCAATATATAAAGATATTGAACAATCAATAACACCACCATCAGATAAGAATGAGATTTTTATTGATCAAATCAATAATGACCGTATAACTGAATATGATTCCCATGGAGAAGTGAAAAGAGATTTGAAAGCAAGACATGTGGCAATGATAGGTATTGGTAGGTATGTATAAAAGATAAAGATCAAATCCTACGATGTTTTTGCAACTTTAAAAGCAAGACAAGTTATTTTTGGTATCAATTGCTAACATAATTATAGTACCATTGGAACAGGATTATTTATAAGTACCGGTCATTTACTTTCACAAAGTATGTATAAGCTGCCACCTCCCGGTATCAAAATAGAAAATACACTGTATTTGTTGTTGATTTTACTAACAAAATACTTTTAGCTGGCCCGGTAATGTCCTTGATTTCATTTTTATTTGTCACAACAATTTGTTTCTCTGTCACCCAATCTCTTGGTGAGATGGCTACATATATCCCTGTATCTGGATCCTTTGTTCAATTTATAACACGTTGGGTGTCCAAGAGTTGCGGTGCCGCCAATGGTTGGTTATATGGTTGGTCATGGGCCATCACATTTGGGTTGGAACTATCGATCGTTGGTCAAGTCATACAATTTTGGACCGATGCTATCCCACTAGCGGCATGGATCTCGATATTTTTTGTTTTATTGACAGCACTCAATTTATTCCCCGTGAAGTTTTATGGAGAAATTGAATTTTGGATGGCATCGATAAAATTGACTGCGGTGATAGGCTGGATCATTTATGCGTTTTGTATGGTATGTGGGGCTGGTAAAACTGGTCCTGTGGGGTTCCGTTATTGGCGAAATGGGTATGCATGGGGTGATGGAATGATAGTTCTGAATAATGGTAAATACGCCATTTCTTTCATTAATGGTCTTATCA
>OKKB01000353.1_pt1 | contig 13142 bp, 6 predicted proteins | sample 1613931 | NCBI WGS metagenome assembly OKKB01 (sample SAMN04436893, study PRJEB24849) | human gut metagenome | biome: human gut; feature: NICU; material: stool | host: Homo sapiens | place: USA: Saint Louis, MO | collected 2012-02-08
ATCCTGCTGTAGTAATATCAAAATATCCATTCAATTTAGGATTTAAATCAATAACTTCATTAGTTATTGTTGTTGTTGTTGATTTTACGTGACCGAATAATAAAATTTGGGCCTTTATTGAACCAGATGAATAAATATAAATTTTGTTATTAGTACTACTTTTTGTAGGGAATGATTCAATAAATTCAATTGAATCTTGATAAATTGGTGCTTGTAATTCATTTTTTTCATAACCTTGTTTCCAAATTAATCCTTGTAATGATTTTAAAATAGGATCTTTAATATCTTGATCAACTAAATTTTTAAAATGTTTATAAATAGATTCGCTTGATTTAGTGATATTATCTGGTAATTGTTTCAATATATTCAAAATTTGATCATCAGAACTAGCACTGGTGTTTGATAATGGATATTGAAATTTATCTAAAATTGATGGTAATTTTTCAATGAAATAAGGAAATAACGTATCTTTAACAAAAGTTATGGGACATACTGTTCCTTCAATATCTAAAATCACTGTATCAATTGGGATATCATCTGTTTTGGCTGTAGTTGTCATTCTTGAGTATCAAACCCGGGTTATAGATTGAAGGAAACGTGGGGTTCTTCTCTTGATTATGTTGTTTGGGATCTAGTTTTTTTTTTCCGTATTATTTGAATCAAGTTCTCATTGAAAATTTCACCCAACTTGTTTTTACCAATATATATCTTGTAATTGAATTAACTAATAAAATTCACCTCTTTATACCTTAGGTTTGTAGATGCTATAATCATTTGATTACTAAAGACATCTAATTTACGTTAGACAAATTCATCAATTATCATCAATTACAAAAATAGTACACAAAATACACATACAAACTTCAATATACATACCAACCTCAATATACATACCAACCTCACTCCTCCATCTTTCTATTATTACATATTATATTTATAAGTATTAGTATAATTAAATGCATCCAAATAATTATTATTTAAAACATCAATATCATTAGGTACAAAATATTGTTGAAAATTAACCATTTGTTCAAATACCGTATTATCATTATTCCATCGAATCAATTCATCATTAAATCGATCAATTTCTGAACTAATCGATGATGCTGAAGGACTACTATTGTTTTTGTTTTGAAATGGAAATTTAACGTTACCACTTCCTGGTGGTGGTGGTGGTGGTGGCGGTACTTGTTGTTGTTGTTGTTGATAATTTAGGTTGGTACTGGTAATTGGATGAGTTGATAATACAGGAGTAGTAGTAGTAGTGGATGTTTTTGTTGTTTGTTGTAAAGAAGAAGGTATGATTGCTGGCGGCCTATTCAATGCTTCCATCATATAAATCAAATGTTGAGCCCATCGATTACAAGTAGCATTAAAATTAAATAATTTGAATATAGAAATTGCATCTCTAATAGATTCTTTAATCACGGAAATATAATGATGATCGGGTTTTTTCGAATTAATCTGTTCTAATAATGTGAACCCTAATAGAATCAGAGCAAAAAAAGTAGCACTTTGAATTGTAAATACTTCTTTCCTTGATTTATTAAATGTACAATAAAATTTAAATAATTTAATTGTTAAAAAAGCTGCTTTAATAGAAGCTTTACAAAATGGCATCAATTGTTTTTCATCGGTGACTTGAGGTTTATACATATTAGGACGTAATTTTCGATTCACCACATGAACTAAAAATGGTCTCGTTAAAGCCATAATTCCATATAATTGACCAATATGAACGAAAACAAACAAGTAGTTGTTAGGATTTGTTGGATCACGTAATTGATTTTCCATATCACTAGTCAATTGTAAAAAATTTGGTAATTCAATACTCCATAATTTTAATTGTAACGCTAAAGAATTTGAATCTTTAATATTAATTGAACCTCCATTATATAAATTTTGTACAATACTTCGATTCAAAACTGCAGAATCACTAGTGGCATTTTGAGCAATAATTCGAATTCTTTCGACATTATCATTTTCATCAAGTAATAATTTTTCCACAGGATAATTTATATCATCATAATCATAAGTATTGATCATTAATGGACGACCCAAATTCACACTACTAACACAATCACAAACATATAATGATCTCCATAATCGGCGTCGATGAATTGATATTTCTTGATTTTCAATTTTATCGTTAATGATTTTCCGATGCATACCTAACGCTTGAGCTAATCTAATGGCGGATCCAAGATTAATCCAAGAATTTGATCGATTACAACATGCTTGATAATAAAAATATTTTAAAAAATTGGCTTCAACCATCCATAATTTCCCATCATAAACATTATTTCTCATATATAATTGTCCTGATTGTAAAAATTCAATGGAATTTGGTAAATAATCAATCTCATTGTTATTAGTGTCTGATGAATATTCAATAAATAAACTTCCAATGGCGAAAACAAAATTTAATAAACATAATTGTTTTGAATTGGCAATTATAGGATTATTATAAACTTTATCAACAATATTTTCTATGAAATATTTCATATTGAAAACATAAAATGTATCATTAATATTTGATTTAAATAATTCAATCATAATTAATGCATCTTTTTTTAATGGTAATTGTACCGCAACACCTGAATTACTTGTTGTTGTTATTTGTTTCCCATCACCATCACCATTAATACCATCTGGAGTAGTATTTCTTTCAAAACTAATCAGTTCATCGTGAATGAAATTTTGTGCTGGATCATTAGTAAAAGTAGAAGGACCTAAAACTTCATAAAATAACGCTCGACATTCACTAATTAAAGATAATGCACTACTTTCACCGAAAAATCTTAATACTCCAGTTTCACTAGTTAAAATTCTTGTATGTTGACCATCTAAATTTGATAATCGTTCTTGTCTTGCTTCTTGGTCTTGTTTTTTTTTGAAAAATGATATAACATTACTATTATCATCATTTGATAATGCCGTTTGTAAACTTTGACAAATCATTCCTAGTGATGTTTTTGCTATTGAATCTTTTTCTTCACCATCAACAGTTTGGGGTTTATTATTATTAGTATTATTCGGAAGACTATTATTGTTAGAAGAATCAGCAGTAAGACTAGAGCCTCTTCGGTTTCCATTAGTAATATTTTCAAAACCACTAGAGTCATTGTTGACATTGACAGTGTTACTGCTGCTGCTGCTGCTACTGCTGCTATTGTTGTTGTTGCCATTGTGGCTTTGTGTCTCTAATGATCCAGATCCACTATAACTTGAATTTGGAGTATTAGGTAAAGATGGAAGTTCAGGTTCAATTTCTTTAGCAACAACAACAGATTCCAGATCACCATTATTATTATTATGGGATTGAATTTTTGATTTTTTTGATCTTCCATCTAATTTTAAATAAGTACATTGTAAAGATTTTTCTTGACAATACAGACAAGGATTATCCCCATTACATTTACGTTTATGACGTTTACATAAATCACAAGCTCGTGAAACTTTTGTACGTTTTGGTATGGGTAATATTCTTGGTCGTCCTTTTGGTCGTTTAACAGGTGGGGTTTGATCTTGACTCATTTTTTTTAGTAATTACGAACCAAAAAAGAAAAATAAAAATATAAACTTGATGAATGAGGTTGAGGATGATAAGGATAAGGATGATTTACGAGGGGGGGGGGTTGTGAATGATATACAAGTGTGTATGTATGAATTAAAAGTATTTCCTGAAGACTCAAAACACTTAATTGTTGGTTGGTTGGTTGGGTTGTTGTAAAAATGTAAAGTGGAAATTAAAGAAAATAGAAAAAAGAAAGTGAAACAACAATTTGGAGATTTTTCTCTTTTTCTTTATTTAATTGTATATCCGGATATATGTAATTAAATGGAGACAGATTTGTAATATACTCTTTTGAAAGCAGAATAAAGTTAAGTTAAAAATTGAATTCAGTTGAGTTGAGTTGCTATCGGTGGTGGTGGTGGTGGTGTTATTGTTGTTGTTGTTGCAGTTGAATTAGTAATGTTACTGATTAGTAAACTAAATACTAATTTCATGTTTAATTAGTAAGAAGTAAAATTTTAAAAATGGAAATAGAAGAAAATAGGAGAGAGAAATAGAAAGAGAGAAAGTGTGTGTGTGAATTGTAATGAATGGAAATAGCAATCAACTTTTTTAAAAATCAAGTAATAGCAACCTCCTCCAGTAATAGTTTTCAATTTCTACAACAAAATTTCTTAAATACAACAACATTATACAGATCTATATAATTCTTGATTTGAATCTTTAATAATTACAAAATATGTAAGATCAAAGAAAGAAGAAAAACATAGAATTAATTGAAGATATCGCTAATTAATGCCTTTCTCCGCATAAATTAATATGCACATATCCTCCTGTGTTTCTGCTTCTTCTACTTCTACTTTTTGCATCTGCAGCAACAACACCAAGAATGTATCCTATTCCTCAAAAGGGTAAAAATACACCATAGCTAAACTTAGAGCATAAACGTTACCATTAGATCTTGTCAATATTGTTATTGTTATTGTTATTTGTTTTGTTTACTTTTAAAATTGAAGATATTGTTTGTATACTGTAGAAGAAGTAAAGTAGCTTAAGAGAAGAGGATAAAAAAAATTTACATCCTCGGTTAAATAGAAAAAAACAAAATTTCAATTTTTTGACACAAAAATTATTACAAATTTATAGCAGAATTAGTTAAGAGTTATTCGATTGAATTCATATTGTGTTGTCTTATTCTAATTACCATTGAGTGTGATTATTATTTGATAGAAACTAAACAGAATGGACTTGCTGAACAATAGAAAAGTGTCAATGACAAAACTCAACTAATACGTAGACCAAAAAAGCTTTCTCAATTCCATAACCATATAATGTAACAATAAAATCATGAGAAAGAGTTAAGCAAAATTAGATCAAAGTGTTGATATTGGTGGTAGTAGGGGTCATGACAAACCGGAGCTAACTACTCTCTCTTAACTCCACTCTCTCATCAAAAACGCTTCAAATATATCCACAAATGTGTAGATATGGATTGTTTGTAAAAAGAAGAATAATAATCATTATCATCCATATAAACCTTAAAAGAAAGATACATTGAAACGCTTTTTTGACTAACTAACTAAACTCCTGACAGTTTTCTTAACTCCTAACCTATTTTATTTGATTAACAATTGAAATTCGGATTTAGTTTTTTATCCTTGGTAAAACCATACAATCATTTTATAAACCCGTCTTTGATAAAATAACCTTTTATTCTAGTATTGGTTGTAATATCTCGGAAAGAAAAAGGAAAGTAAAAAGGATAAAAAAATGGTGGTTGTTGTTGTTGTTGTTGCTTGTTGATGACGTCGTTATATATAAATAAATTACGCTGAAAATTGCCAAACTCCATACTTTCCTAAGCCCATTGAACATAGTTTAATTAACAAAGAAATAAGTTATTTGAATACTTCTTCTTCTTCTTCTTCATAACTGAACCACACAAATATATTTGAAAAAGTTTAAATAAAAAAATAACAGTGTGCATTGAGTAGTAGCACAAAATCGGTGCTACCATTGGGATAACACGCTAAGATTTTTTTTTTTTCACCTTTATTAACTTGGATAAGATCAGTTAAACTGAGACAACGGTTTAAGATATGAATGAATCAAAAGGAGGGGTTTAATCATAACTACTAATATATATATATATATTCAAGGTCTTTTAAATATCCGTGGAAAAAAAAAAAAGAAGAGCAAAATGTAGTCCATTGTATTTGGGAGCGGAGGTGAATGGGAAAAAACAAAGAGACACACAGAATGAGTTGTGTGTATGAGTGAGAGTGTCTTGTTCGAGAAAGAGGGGGGTGGCTGAGACAATTCACAATGACACATAGTCAATATAACTAAACAATTGAAATCAATTCAAGCACAACCACAACAATAACATATTGACTTTGATTGCTTCTTTATTTATTTGCCCTAAATTTATTGTTTGAATTGTGTGATTCTCTCCCACCACCACATAGATAATAATATTATTCATACTCTTTTATATTACGTCACTAATTGATGGTTGTTGTCGTTGTTGGGTGAGAACAGTTATTAGTTACCCATAAAACATTACATGTACCAATTGACTACATTAATCGTTTGACTTGATTAAGACAAAAATTATTGAATTGAAAGATCGGCGTTAGAAATCGCTCAATTTAAAACAACAAGTAGCAAATTATTTGACAAAGTGTTCATTGATTCTTTCTTGTTTTGTCTTCTATTTCCCCTCTTTTCTTTTTTAGTCGTGCCGTCCTAATCTAATATTAGTATTAGTATTAGTATTAAATTTTGGAACCATTTTGTGTTTACGTTGGTGGTAGGTAGGCAGGGCCCCATTTTTGTGATTGGGTCTACTTATCTTGCTACCACCACCGTCATCGCCCTAGAATGTTCTTTTATTTCAATTTTTCTATTGTCTATTGTCTATTGTCTATTTTCTATTGTCTTTTGTTTGTTGCTACCATATTACTCTACTATTGTTTGGTGCAGGGCTAGCTGACAGTAAAAGATGAGGCGGTCGATAGACATAAAAGGGACTTAAGAGATCGAGTCAGGAGGGACAAGACCGAGAAGAAAAAGCAGAGAGAGATGCTTCTTCTCCCCCCTCCTCCTCTTCCTCCTCTTCCTCCTTTGTTTTTTCTTGTCTCTTTGTTGTTATCCACCTCCCTTTCTCTCTCCCCTTCCCCCCCGCATCAAAAACTCATTATCAAATAATCTACTCAATCTTTTCATCTCTATACAATCTATTCTTATAGATACTAAAACAAATCCATCGAGAAATATATAATGGTGATAAACATAATTGCTATTAATTGATTAACAGTTTAAGCCTCTCCCCTCCTCTCCCCTACCTCCATACTTAAAATTAATATATAAATTATTACACAAATTAATTCTTTTAATTCAAACTAAAAAATCAAAATTTGTTGATTGAATTGAATTGAATTGAAAAAAAAAATCTTCAACGGAAAATAAAAAATTTCCACCCTTTCTTCCTTTTCACTTTCACTTTCTTTCTATTTCTATTTCTATTTCTATTTCTATTCTGGTTATATTTTGATTCTACTATTGAGATCAATAACTTTTCTTACAAGTACCCACACGTCCCCCATCCTCCTTCTCATCATCATCCTCCCATTTTTCCGTTTTTAATATCATTAAAGTTGTATATCAATTAGTTATTCCATCCATTATCCGTCCATCTTCAATATTAGAGTATAAAACTATTACAAAAATAACCGTTACAAAACAATACATTTTAACGGATAATTATTTGAATTCAAATTCAGTCCGATATTATTATTATTATTATTAATTTTCCCAAAGTGATATTAAATAATCATTATTATCAAATTAGTACACTAAATTCAAAACTCAAATCCCAACTACTAATAACCAACACACATACACAAGACAAAGGATAAGAAAGTAAAAAGAGAATAAGAAAAAGAAAAAGAAAAACAATTTATTTGCCAACATTTATTTCAACTTCATTCTTCATTCTTCATTCTTCCCTTTTTCTTTTTCTTTCTTTAAATCTATTTTCATTTCATTTATTTGATCTACAATTTCAATACTATATATCAATACTATATATCCTTTTCATTTATTTTTTCCCCCCCTCCACTTCAATCATGACTGATCAAACTAAAATTAAACTGGAAAAAGATCATCAAAATATTATCTCCGAGAAGGTTGACTCCGATGTTAAAGTTTCCACTGACACCCCCACAAAAATAAACAATAACAATAACAACAATGACGACAAACTGAATCCATCAGAATCAACAACAACTGGCAAATCTTCTTCGACCACTACTAATAAAAAAGATAAACCAAAGGCATTTACTATCAAATATAAACGTCCTAGAGGTTCTCGTGCTTGTACAGTTTGTCGATCACGGAAAGTTCGATGTGATGCAGAAATTCATATACCTTGTACAAATTGTATTACATTTGGTTGTGATTGTATACTTCCAGAAGTTAAAAAAAGAGGTAATCAATCAGGTGAATCAAAAGCTAAAAAGCAAAAGACTGCTGCCAATTCAAAAACACCAACTACTACTACCACTACCACCACCACCGCCAATGGCAACACCTCCAATGGCAACAGTACTGGTAAAACAGCAACAGCGGCAACTGCAACCAAATCAAATACAAAAGAAAAAAATTACACAAATAAAAAATCTTCCACCTCCACTAATACACGAGACAATGGGACACTACCCGTACTGGAGAATTCATCGAATATCTCCTCGACAACGACTACGACTACAACTACCGGTACGGCAACCAACAACAACAACACTAGTGCTCCCATCACTACTGCCGCTTCTGCATTATCATCTTTATCTAAATCAGCCATAAACACTTCCAACACTTCCACCACTTCAACATCAGCAAATGAACCTATTTTAAACATTTCTCAAATAAGTGTACCACCATCATTAACTTCGACTTATAAAAATCGTCCTCTGATGCATAAAAAGGAATTACTTGATTCTAAAGCTAAAACCTCATTAACATTTTTAGGTCTGTCTTCAATTGGGGTTGTACCTCAACGTGCTGGAGAAAATCATGTTGAATTAACTACCGATATTTTTGATACTATGGATGTTACATTAGATTCAGTAGAATTGGAAATTTTGAAAATTAGAGGAGCATTTTTATTACCAAACAAGGAATTATCACTTGATTTAATCAATGCATATTTTGAACATGTTCATCCATTAATGCCAGTAATTAATCGCTCATTATTTATGAAAAAATTCCATGATCCTAATGATAATCCTAGTCTTATGGTTTTACACGCAGTATTATTATTAGGATGTCGAGTTTCAAAAAATCCTTTGTTGTTAGATTCTCGTGGTACTAATGATTTGGCTAGTATAACTTTTTTCCGTCGTGCAAAGACATTATATGAAACTAATTATGAAAGTGATCCTATATCAATCATTCAAACATTAATTTTAATTGGTAGTTATTGGGATGGACCTGAAGATGTTACAAAAAATTCCTTTTATTGGACAAGAGTAGCTGTGGGATTAGCTCAAGGATTTGGATTTCAACGTGATGTCAGTAAATCACAAAATTTAACTATTTCCGAGAAGAAAATTTGGCGAAGAATTTGGTGGTGTTTATTTGAAAAAGATCGTAATGTTTCCATTGCCTTTGGAAGACCCGTTGTTATTGATTTAAATGATTGTGATGTACCAATGTTAACCATTGACGATTTTGATGAAACTGATCCAGAATTAGGTATCAATGATCCTTATACTGTAGATGAAACTCAAGCATTATATTTTATTCATTTAGTCAAACTTGCTGAAATCACGGGTATTATTATTAAACATCAATATAGTGTTAAATCCGAATCAATGAAAAGAAGAAATGCCTTTTCTATTATTGAACATTGTGATATGTTAATGGGGATTTGGTTTACTAATTTACCACCACAATTATCCTTTTCATTAGCTGATAATCTGACACAAAATTTTTATGCATGTTTATTGAATGCTCAATATTATAATCGATTATATTTAATTCATCGATCAAATTTGGTTCGTATGGCAAGATCATCGTCGACTAATCCTAACAATTATAAATATCCTAGTTGGGGGATTTCTTTCCAATCGGCGAGAATGATTTCTATTATATCAAAAATTTTATTGGATCGTGATTTATTACAATATGTCCCAGTTATGTTTATTTATATTGCCTTTAGTGCATTGATAATGTTGATTTATCATGTTGATTCAACAAATGCGGTTATTGCATCAACGGCAACTGACTCGTTATATGTATCACGTGCAGTATTGAAAGAATTACAAAAATCTTGGCCCATTGCTGGAGTATTATTGAAATTATTTGATAAATATGCTAATGATAAATTGAAACGATCTAAACTTATTGAAAGTAGTTCTAAAGTTGCTGATTATAAAGAAATTATGGCCCAGGAAAAAATGAGAAATTCTTCAACCAGTCCATTAGCATCAGATAGTTATGGAAGAGTGAAATCTACACCAGAAGTGACTACTTATCAAGAACCTCCACAACAACCACAACAACGACCATCACGAGCACTGCAACAACAGCAACAACAAGTTCCATCACAATTGCCGTTACCACAAACAAAACAATCACAATCACAATCACAACCACAACCACAACCACCACAACAAGGATATGGACCAGATAATTATAGAAAGAATATTTTTTCACCCGGTTCAAATTCAACAACATCAGGTATATCACCTGGAGGTAATGTTTATCAAGATTATCAAACCTCACCAGCTAATATATATCATACATTAAGACAACTTCAAGAACAACAACAACAACAACAACAACTGCAGCAACAACTGCATTATCAACAACAAGATTTTGGATATAATGGTTCACAACAATCATATAATAATAATAATAATAACAATAGCAACATCAATACTCAACAACAGCATAATAATTCCTCCAAACCACCACAAATTGAAGAATTGGTGAAACAATATAAATTACCAATGAAACGTGCAGCACAAGGTGAAACCAGTGATGCTAGTGATAAACCAACTACTGATACATCACCAACATCATCAATTAAATCATTTCCTGAAATATCGATGGTTACCGATAATTTAACTAATAAACAAGATTTTATTGATAATTTTGAACCAACACAATTATTTCCTAATTTTAGTATACCTCCAACAAGAGCCCAATCGCCAACTCCAAATTATGAAGATCATAATGATAATGGGATTGGTAGTAATATTTATGGATCAATGAATCAAGAAATGACCATGAGAGATAGTGTGGCACCATCACAACAGGAACAACACCAACAATTCCATAATGATGTTATTGGTAATGGTCAACATCAACATATTAATGGTGATAATAATAATCGTGATCCACATACACCAGGTTTCCAAACTAATTTTATCGATAGTGCATTTAATTATTTGAATTTACAATCAGGTATTGATATGAATGAAGATATTCATTCATTATTTCATATGATGAATTGATAAAAAAAAAAAGGAATCCCAAAGCAAAAAAAATTCAAAGATTGTATATATATATATAACTTATTTATTTTATTTATTTATCTTATACAAATGGTTAATTTAATCTAATATATATTTACTAATTCATTACTTAGTTGCCTTGCCTTTCTTTTTCTTTAATTTTTTTAAATTTTCAAATATTTCTTCACGACGTAATTTTTGATTATAACCAATAAAACTTTGTATAACATTTTCATAAATTTCAAATTCTTCATGTAATTGATCAATTTGATTAATCCAAATACTACTTAATGTTAATAATTCATTATAATTCGATGTCAATTTATTTAATTTTTCATCAATTGACTATTGGCATGACCACCACCAATAGTACTACCACTATCATTACTACTACTATTGCTTTTGTTGTTGTTGTTGTTGTTGTTGCTGCTGCCATCACCTTCGGCGGCGGTGGTGACAGATATTGTTGTTGTTGTGGTGGTGGTCAGATTATGATATAAATTATCTAATTCAAATTGATTTAATTTATCTAAAGTTGAATTAATCAATGAATTTTTCAAATTATCATCAATATTTAATGATTCAAATTTAGGTATTTCAGAAATTAAATTCAATTCATTCCAATTTATATCATTTATAGAAATTGATGATTTTCTTTGTCTTCCAGAAACAGAAACAGAAACAAAACCACCACCACTACTAAAGTTATATCCTGGTATTTTAAGATCATTTTGAGTTTCACTAGTTACAATGTTTTTGTTGTTAGGATTGGCTGAGATGGTATTTGTATCATTCAATTCATCAAGATTTATCGGTATACCTAATTTTATAAGTAAATTATGACGAATATTCAGTTTTATCCAATTTGTTGGTTGTAAATAAGGTAATGTAGATAATTGTTTATAAATTTCTTGTGATCGTTCATTTAATAATTGTATAGAAGTAGTGATTTGATTCTTGTTGTTGTTGTCCTCTAGTATTGGTGTTGATGTTGGGAATATTTCATCAAGAGTAGTTGTTAATCGTTGTGAAAATTCTTTGGGTGAATTGAAAATAGTAGTTGGAAAATTAACTTTATCAATTGATATTGATTGGGATTGGGTTTGAGATTGTTGTTTTTGTTGTTGTTGTTGTGTTGGTGATGGTTGAGATACTTGGAAATCATCAAAATCACCAAATTCATCATCATCATCATCATTGTCGTCGTGACCATTCTCTTGGTTTGTGGAACCAATTGTTGGTGCTTGTTGAAAACTAGCTTCATTGAAATCATCAAAATCGTCATCGTCATCGTCATCATGATCATCGTCACTAGCTTTTACATCCTTTTCGTCTTCTTTATTGATTTCATCATCGATTTTTTGATTGTTTAATTTATGATCACCTTTATCATCATTCATAGTGATACCAACCTCCTCTTCAAGGTCTGGATTATCTAGTTCGACATCTTTTTCTTTTTCTTTTTGTTCTTGTTCTTGTTTGTCTTCATCCGTTTGATATGCTTCTAATACATCCAATTGTTCTTGTGATCCGTTATCATAATCATTAATAATTTCATCAGATATATTAAGTTTTTCTAAATTAACATTATCATCATTGTTACTAGTCATATTTGACTTATAAAGTGGTAGTTTACTCTAATTGTTCTAATCCAAAAAAAAAAACAAAAAACCCCAAAATTAATCGTCGTTCTTTGTTTGAATAAGTTTTTGAAGAAACATAATCGTTGATCAAAGTGTGTGTTGTGTTGTGTTGTGTTGTTCAAGTTGTACCTTTTTTTTTTGGACAAAAATACACGCCCACACACTATCAGATTGTTGTTGTTGTTGTTGTTGTTCATTCTACAAATGACTCTTTTATAATTTTTTTGATTGCAAATAATCATCAATCATCAATCATCATTAAACACTATTTATGTTTATACTTATACTTATTACACTATGAGTTATTCAGATCACCCACCTATAATATTTTTTTCAATTGGTAATCCTGGTCCTATAACTCGTCATTCAGTTGGTCATTTCATGTTAAAACGATTAATGGAATCATCATCAACCACTTCAATTAAACAATTGAGTAATTATTCATCATATTCATTATCAGTT
>OKKB01000356.1_pt1 | contig 12801 bp, 8 predicted proteins | sample 1613931 | NCBI WGS metagenome assembly OKKB01 (sample SAMN04436893, study PRJEB24849) | human gut metagenome | biome: human gut; feature: NICU; material: stool | host: Homo sapiens | place: USA: Saint Louis, MO | collected 2012-02-08
ATTACTAATCATAGTTTAACTTATATTGAAAAATTATGGGCCTCATATTATATTTATATGAATAATGATATTTTAGCTACAGGGTTATTATTTTTCATTACTCATGAATTAATGTATTTTGGTAGATGTTTACCATGGTTTATTATTGATAAAACTCCTTGGTTTAATCGTTATAAAATTCAACCAACAAAAATTCCTACTAATCAAGAACAATGGGAATGTTTTAAAACGGTTTTAAAACAACATTTTCTTGTTGAAGCTTTACCTATTTGGTTATTCCATCCAGTATGTGCTAAATTAGGTATTACTTATGATGTTCCATTCCCCAATTGGAAAATTCAAGCTATACAAATTGCCATTTTTTTCATTTGTGAAGATTTTTGGCATTTTGTATTCCATAGTTTATTTCATCAAGGTTGGTTTTATAAAAATATTCATAAAGTTCATCATAAATATGCTGCTCCATTTGGTTTAGCAGCAGAATATGCTCATCCAGTCGAAGTCATGGCCTTAGGAGTGGGGACGGTGGGGTTCCCTATTTTATATGCTTATTTGGCCACAGTTTATACTAATATGCCACCACTTCATTTATTTACATTGACAACTTGGATTGTTTTAAGATTATTCCAAGCCGTTGATTCTCATTCTGGTTATGATTTTCCTTGGTCATTAAATAAGTTCTTCCCACTTTGGGCTGGTGCTGCTCATCATGATGAACATCATCATTATTTCATTGGTAATTATGCTAGTTCTTTTACCCTTTGGGATTGGTTATTCCAAACTGAATGTGGTACTTATGCTAGAAAAAGAAGAGAAAGAAATAGTCAAGCTAGTGCTGAAAGTAAACATAAAAAAACTTTATAGATTTATGTTTTTTTAGAGAGAAAGATTATGAATAAATATATATACATATATATATGAGGGTTTTTTTTTTTTTTGCAAGAATAAAAGATATAGAGAGAAATACAAGTAAGCATGTAGAGTTTTTAGCTATACAACCAAGGAAATACATCAAACAATACAATACACAGCGGCATATGACCTCTGACATCTTTTTTTTGCAGCAAAATGAAATTAGGGCTATAGCCCTAACATGTGACTAAAGTGTTATGTACAGGAAATACTGAACAATTTTTTTATCATTAGGTGTAAATTGTTTTGTTAACAGTTTTTTGTATGGAAGTGTGTCGCATTAATCCTTTTTTTTTTTCTTAGGCAGTGTGTGATAGACAGTGAGTGAGTGCGTGCGACTATTGTGAGAGAGAGAGTGAGAGAAGCTTCTCACACACACACACACACACTCACTAACCACTAACAAACTTTTTTTTGACTATACACCACTGAAAAAAAAAAAAAAATTTTTGTAAAAAATCTTAAGAATTTCAGTTTAGAAGGTATTCAACAACAACCGAAGAGTATGTTCAACATCGTTATAATAGAATAGAATAAGAGCATGACAACAAAGGGATACAAGCTTGAAAAAAGAAAAAGGGTGGGATATCTTAAAATTATTAAAGAGTTTTTTTTATAACATGTCATTGAGATTGAGATTGGGAATACTGAATTCGATTTTAAAGTCATTGGATGGGAGAGTTAATTATTCGTTTTATTATTAGGATTACCAATGAATAGTAATGAAGTGATGGAGAGATAGAATGAAAGTATTCAGAAGAGCATCAAGTCCCTTATAAGTTTGTGAGACATAATATGTCTACCCCCTTGTCAACTTGTCATAAATTTTATTGCTCGTCCTTTAAAAGAAATGAATAAAAAGATTTACTAACTTAATTTCAATTATTTATAGAAAGATGTCTAGATTAAACGAATATCAAGTTATTGGTCGTAATTTACCAACTGAATCCGTTCCAGAACCAAAGTTGTTCAGAATGAGAATTTTTGCTCCAAACACCGTTGTTGCCAAATCAAGATATTGGTATTTCTTGCAAAAATTGCATAAAGTTAAAAAAGCTTCTGGTGAAATTGTATCTGTCAACATTATTTCTGAAGCTAAACCAACTAAAGTTAAAACTTTTGGTATTTGGTTAAGATATGAATCCAGATCTGGTATTCATAACATGTACAAAGAATACAGAGATGTTACTAGAGTTGGTGCTGTTGAAACCATGTACCAAGATTTAGCTGCTAGACACAGAGCTAGATTTAGAAGTATCCATATTTTGAAAGTTGTTGAATTAGAAAAAACTGATGATGTTAAAAGACAATACGTTAAACAATTTTTGACTAAAGATTTGAAATTCCCATTACCACACAGAGTCCAAAAATCTAAGAAATTGTTCCAAGCTACTGCTCCAACCACTTTCTACTAAATGTTATGCTATTGATTTCTTTTAGTTTGAGAATTGTATATGAATAGGAAATTTGTAAATTAATTATATTTTTGTCATTTTAAAAAGTTCTATTTACTATAAAAAAAAACGAAAAAGAACAAAAGCAAAGCAAAAACAGAAATAAAGGGTTGAAATATATACATATATTACAGAGAATGTATATTTAATAAGGTTTTTAATCATTTCTTATATACCTTTAGAAAGAACATAAAGAATATATTACATTGTACACCTTGTAGATATCAAAAGATTGGTAATAAAGCCTTGATAAACTACAAGAAAATACTTTCTTTAATATCTAAGTTATAAAAATAAACACAATCTCAAACTTAAACACTCTATTTCATTTAGTTGGGTTTTCTATAAACATGATCAGGAGAAGCTTGATGATTTGGGAAAATCAAAGTATCAGCAATAACGGTATTTTGTTTTCTTGAAGCAGCAAATACAACCACTTCAGCAACATCTTCTGGAGTCAATGGTTCTGTACCAGTATAAACAGCATCAGCAGCCTCAGTATCACCTTTATAACGAACAACACTAAATTCAGTAAGAACTGCACCTGGATCAACTTCAATTACTCTAATACCAGTATCAATGGTTTCTTTTCTAAATGTATCGACAAAACTACGAACAGCAGCTTTTGAAGCACAATAACCACCACCATTTTTATAGGCAACCCGTCCAGCAATACTACCAATGAAAACAACATCAGCATAATTTTTCTTTTTCAATAATGGTAAAACGGCTTGAGTCATACGAATAACTCCCACAACATTAGTATCTAACATTTCCGTAATATCTTCATCTTTTAATTCTCCAACTTGTTCTTTACCTAAAGCTTTACCACTATTATTGATTAATACATCGGGTTCAAAATCAGTAGGAATTCCAGCAATAAATTTTGAAATTGAATCTTTAATAGTAACATCTAAGAAATCATGATGAATTTTAATATTAGGATATTGTTTAATTAATGTATCGGATAATTTAATTAATCGTTCTTTTCTTCTTGCTCCTAAAATTAATTTAATTTGACCATTTGATGCTTCAGCAAATACTTTGGCACATGCTTCACCAATTCCTGAAGAGGCACCAGTGATAAGAATTGATCGATTGGCTAATCTTTCTGCAGCTTTTCTACCAAATGACATGATAATGAAGTTGGTTTATAGTATAGTATAATATAGAATAGTAAAGTATATACAACCTGATAAGTGATCGATTCCGTTCAAGATTAAATAATGTTGTTGAACGTTAAAAGTGGAGATTAGAGTGTGAGAGAGTTAGAGAGACCAGTCCATGAATGAATGAATGGAAAAAAAAAGGTAGTGTACTGTTTGTAAGCGCAGTTTCACATTTCCAAATCTATTTGCTCTAAGGACTTAAGCGCAATCTCTCCATCTATCCCAGATTATGGCATCAACCAACCAACCAATCAATCAATCAAAATACATTAACACAACAATTAAATATATATACAGATATATTCCTTTATTTTTTTTTAAAAACTCAATTGTTCTAATTTCTTAGTAAGCTTTGCTGCACCATCAATAGCAGAATTATTATCAATCGTCACTTTAGCTCGATTTATTTCCAATCCATTCAATAACATACATGCTTTACAAATCTTATTTGATGAAAGATAACCACATTTTTCACATGTATTACCATCTTTTTTAATTCCATTTCGATTCAAAGATATAGATCCATCAGGATTCACTTCTTGTTCCTCTTGTTCACTGTTTGATTTCTTCTTGTTCTTATTTTTATTCTTATAGGCAACGGTTTTCCGTTTTTGCTTTTTAGGTGCTAGCACTAAATGTTCACCACTATATATGATATCCATAATACAAGATGGACGAATACTTTCTAAAGATTTCAATAATTCTCTAGCTGTACCTCTAAATGCTTCTGGGGCATAAGTACATTCAGTTGAAAAATAATCTAATTTCTTATAATGGGCATACAATACAATTTCCTTTTGATAAGTGTATTTGAAAGGTTTCGATCGTTTAATGGGAGATCCCGCTGAAGTAGTCATAATATTAGTAGAACTTTCTAATCTTGCCACATCACCTCTTAATAAATTCATCAATACCGTTTCAGCAACATCATCAGCATTATGTCCCGTGACAACATGTTTAATCCCCAATTTCTCGGCTCCTCGATCTAAAGCTTGACGACGTAATACTCCACAATATGTACAACTTGATCTTATCCCTGCACAAGCAACAATTTCATCCATCGACCAATTATATAAATCTTTATATGATACAATTTCTAATGGCATATCATATTGTTTTTGATTTCTTTTCACCGTGGCTAATGAATCATCTCGATATCCTTTAATTCCTTCGTCAATAGATAATAATACTAAATTTAATCCATAATCATATCGTTCATTTAATGTTTTAAGAATAGATGCTAATACTGTAGAATCTTTACCTCCCGATGCTCCAATAGCAATTTTTTCTCCACGATAAAATAAATTATTCGAGATAATAGTATTATGAATTTCAGTTTCAAATATATTATAAAAACATTCTTTACATAATTTCATCAAATTCTTGGGTCTTTTCATTACCGCTTTTCTACCATGACATAATTCACAAAGAGCACTTAATTTGATTTTTTTGACAGAACTGTTAATGATTGTATTTGTAGATTCTGGCATGATGATCAGGATGATTAGGAATAAAAGGGGGGGGAGATAAGGAAAGTTGATTTTGAAGTTGTTGTTGTTGTTCCTTTAATGATTAAAAAAAAAAAAAAAAATTCTTTTCATATCGATGAGTAGTAAACGCTACCAATTTTTACATTTCTTTATTTTTTTTTTCTTCATGGTCATACAACAAATCCATAACAAACCACCATCCCATCTAGTAATGAACGCCCCTTTAAACTATGCAAGTTATATGAAAATTGAATCAAGTAATATACAAAGAAACATGAAACCTAATAAAGAAAAAAATAATAAACACATGTCTATACAGTTAAATATTTGCTTTTTATTGTTATTGTTGTTGTTGTTGTAGTTGTTCATCTTTTACTTTCAAATTATCTAAGCTGTAGCTTGAAATTCATCATTATTAGAATTAACATTGGCATATCTAAATTTATTAGCAGATTCTTCAGACAAGATATTATTTGATTGTTGTTGAGATGATTGTTGTTGTTGTTGTTGTTGCTGGTTTTGTTGTTGTTGTTGGTTTTGGTTTTGGTTTTGTTGTTGTTGATTTTGTTGATCTTTGTTTTGTTGTTTTTTACCATAACCATTAGATTGTGTTTTTTCATTCTTTTCAGTTAATAATTGAATCTTTTCATTCAACACAATAGCCAATTCTTGTAATTTAGATCTTTGTGGTTCAGTAGTTGAAGTGAAACTTATAAACTTGTTATCAATGATTTCTCCTCCACTAACATTTCCAGTAGTAATCATTTTTTCTAATATGGAAACAACTTCATCTTTTGAAAGTTGAAAAATTTGTTGTAATTTTTCTATCGATAATTTCTTGAAAACTGATTTATAAGTGAAAATATAAGTTCTTAACCCTTCAATTTGTAATTGATTTTTCATCATGGCCAATAATTTATCATTATCAGGAAACAATTTCCAAATCTTGATAGATGACAATAAATTGTAACTCTTTAACCAATCACCTTTTTGTAAAGCAATGGAAGCATGAACAATATGATCTTTAATACTTTCTGGTGGACCAGTGAAAAATTGTCTATCATGGAAATCCAATTTACTTTTGAAAGATTTCAATGAAGCATTTTTACGTTTTGAATCCTTATGATTATTAGCAATAGCAGCCAAAGTTGGAATTTCAATTAATAAAGAACAAGTCATAAATACACATTCCAATAATTCCAAATTAATATGTTGATGGAATGGTAATAATTTTTGTCTTTCCAAAACAGTAGCTTGATTGGGGAATTTAGAATTGAAACCTTGACCCAATAATTCTTTAGATCTTTGAGAATTGACAATTTCATTCAAAATTTTATGAGATTCTTCAATACTACCTGCTCTAAAAGCACTTAAACCTAATTGAACTAAAGCACGATTATATTGAACTTGTAAAGAAGATTCAGCAGAATTGATGTTACTATAAAATTGAGATCTCAAAAATAATTCTTTAGCCTTTTCATATTGACTATTGACAGCATAATAATAAATGGAGAATAGTATAGCATGTTTCCCATAAGTTTTGTTTTTTTGTTGCTTTTGTAAAAATTCCGTCAATTGATCAATAACTTCATCAACTGAAGAACCTTTACTGACAATAGATGAATTGTATTCAATATTACGCCAAGCTTCTTCTTCATTAGCTTTAATCAATTGTTTTGGTTTATAATAAATGTGTTCCAATCTTCTCAAAACAATTCTTGCCAATTGTTCAGATTTATACTTGACATCTTCTGGAGTTATGGATTCAACATATGCTTGACCTCTAACAATCAAATTGTAAATAGTACTTTCATCCTTCAATCTTTCAACATATTCAGTAGAATGTGGGTCAGTATGTTGTAAAGATTTGGTCAATTCATCGTCCAATCTATCAATAGAAGAAGTGATTGATCCGAAAATAACTTTAACACCTTGGGCATTAGCAACTGGTTCAATATCAATATCATCAGTAGTTGAACCCAATTCAGAAACTTGATAAGTATCAACATTAGCTTCCAACAAATCCAATAATTTACCTAAATCTTGTTCATTCTTTTGCCATTGTTCCAAAGGCATAAAAGCTTGATTAGATGAAGCATCAAATCTAACTGATAATAACATTTGATAAATAGAAATCAATTCAAATGGTGAACTTTTAGAAACATTTGCTTCTAATAATTTTTCCAAAGTAGCAATTTGTTCCAATTTATCAATATTCTTTTTACCACGACTTTCGGAAATAGTTTTCAAAGTATGGAAAATAGGACTCAATACTCTGTTTGACGCAAGAGCACCAACATTAGAATTATCAGCTTCATTTTTAACATTATCGTTAAGACCAGCTTGAACAGATTCTAATGGTTCATCTTCATTTTCATCAAATTCTTCTGGATTTTCCTTATACAAATCATAATAAACTTGGAATTCTCTTATTTGTTTCTTAATTCTTTGTCTCAAAGTATTGAAAGCTCTGGCTTCATCAGCTTTTAATGTTTTATCATCTCTTTCATTATTACTAGTTTCAGTTATGGAGTTATCTAAACTAGTCAACAATTTAATATAAAATTTTGGTGTACCCAAATTGGTTTGATTACATCTAATCAAAAATCTACCAAACTTATCAAATTCACCTAAAACTATACTCCAATTGTTATTATATTTGTTGGAATTTATAATTTCAATTGAAGATTTCATATCATCTAATAATTTATCTTTAGCTGATTTAACAACTTTACGACCTTCATCATCACTATCACTGTCAGAATCATCTCCTCCAGCTCCTTTTAAAAATGATTTCTTTAAAAAATATGCTGGACCAGATGGTCGACCATCTTCATCATCAGAACTAGATTCTTCTGATTCATCATCATCTTCACCAAAAAATGAACTATCTGATTCGTTGTCTTCTCCTTCATCAGAAGAAGATAATAACTCTTCTTCAGAAGTACTCAATAAATCCTCCTCTTCAGAAGAAGAGTCAGAAGTGTATCCTGAAACAAAAAAACGAGACATAATTCAAGGAGGAAATGTTTTAATTGTTTTAATTGTTGTTGTCGTTAGTATATACTTTGTTGAAATCAAAAAAATCTTTATTAAGAGAAAATTTTTCGATGGTGAAAAAATTTTTCTATGAAGAATCAAGTCGTGTGCAGAAGGATAAAAAAAAAGACTTTGCTTCTCTGTCTGAGATAAAGCGATTCGGGGGGCAGGAGGAGGAAGGGGGGGGAACGCGTACTGTGGTGGTGGTGGTGGTAGCAATGATACCACAGGAATACAATTGTTTAAATAAGTTCCATAAGTTTCCCTTTGGATATTATACTTGTTTTAATTATAAAGAATCTATAAATTATAATTTTTACAATAATAATAATAATAACAATTCAATTGGTGTGGGTATAACTTTTAACTCTCAGAAATTTAAAGGCTTTTTCATTTCTAATAGAAAATTCCATTATTTCACCTACTCTATCATCAATTGTCTCTTCACCATCAGCAGTTATAGTTTGTGTTGGTTTTCTAACTGAATTGTATCTAACCCATGTAAGTTTTGCATGTTTATTGATATGACCCAAAGATTTTATTTGAAACCAGTAATGAAATGTTAAATATGACACTGATCCATTTTCAATAATGATATGAATTTCCCCAGTTGAAGAAATTGTCCATTTACCCAAATATATCTTGTGACTTTCCTTATTTTCATCATGTAAAAATATTGGCTTGCCCAATTCAGATATTGAACTCGGTAATACCTTATTATGTTTCAGTAGATAGGGGACAACTTGATCTGGTGGTAGTACTGATAAAACTTTAACAACTGTCCCATCACGATAAAATCTTAAATATCTATAATATGTAATTGTTTTTACTGGGTTTGACCATGCATTGGAAAATTCAGCTTTACCCCCTTCACTATAATAATTAACTACCGATATATAACATCCTAAAAATTTGATGAAAGGTCTATTATGAAGCATAAATTTCCAAGAATCATTATATTGTGGTAATATTTGTAATTGATTAAGTGGTATTGGTAGATCCGAGTCATCTATTGAGCTGGTCAAAGTTGGGTTTTGTAAATAAAATTGATTCTCTTCATATTTCTGATAAGGATAAATAAGTTGACATATTTCACGCCATATTGTAGATTGTCCGAACCCTAAATATGCAAATTTCTTGCATGTTATAGACATTTTAAACCATGATTCTGGGGAACAATGAATAAGTATTTCTAAAATGTATGTCCAAATATCGTTAGGTAGATGAACTAGTGGTGATACTACCGCCGCTGCCACCATGTCATGATGATGATGATGATGGTTTATATTCATATTGGCAAATTTTATAGTCATTTCACCTTCAAACCCACTCAATTCTCCATTTAAAAAATCAGGGGCAACTGCTTCAACATGTTTAAAACTATCAAGTAATTTATCAACATTGATTTTTGCAACTTTATGTTCATCTACTTTAGTGATATAATTTTTACCTCTTTCATTTTGTAATTTATGTAAAGCATTCGGTAAATGAATTGATCGATAAAGTTTATCTACTTGTTCATTTATTTTAAATGATTTTCTGTATAAATCAACAGCATCAGACATAAGTCCTTGAGATTCTTTTTTGATTGCTTGTTCAAACAATGAAATTGCTTGTTGATCTAATGAGGAAAGACTGTCTGATGTTGTCGGATTCAGCATGATGGATACATCTGCGTTATTTACAGAACTCATATTATCGTAACTAATTTCCAATCACAATTGGGGTTCTTAAATATTGTTGAATAATAGAATGATAATTGTAGATTTATCATTGAGATTGGAATTTGTTAGTGTTGAATGCTAAATTATTTTTTTTTTTTTTTTCAATCTAAGGACAAAAGAATCATCAACCAAAAGGAAAGAGATTGGGTTTGGGTTTATATATTATACACTGTGGCTTTCCTTAAAAGTTTTTTACAAATTGCTTCTTCTTTACATCTTCTCTTTCTATATCATCAATCAATCATCTTTCAATCAAATTATCAAAACAACATATTTTGAAACCAAATGATATCTCCAAAATATTCTGCTACTCATTATTATTTATCGGCCAAAGCATTATCTGGAGCTAAAACTGCCCCTCATATTATCAATTTATATTTAGATTATAATTGTCCATTTAGTGCCAAATTATTTTTGAAATTATACAATACTGTTATCCCCAATTTAGAAAAAACCCATCCTGGTAGATTTCAATTTGTTTTCGTCAATGTTATTCAACCTTGGCATACCAATTCTAATTTATTAACTGAATTCGCCTTAGCTTATGCCAAATTACTTCGTGAAAAAGAGACAGAAGTTGATGGTGATATTGATTCAATTAAAGCCTTTTGGGATTTTTCTGAAAAATTATTTGAAAATAAAGAGAAATTTTATGATACAGCAAATATTGAATTGACAAGAAATCAAATTTATGAACAAATTTATAATGTTGTCACATCTGGTTTGGAATTGAAAGTTTCTAAAGAGAAAATATTGACCGAATTGATTATTAAACCAAGTGAAGTTCCAAGTAACGCTGGGAATGGGGTTACTGCAGATGTCAAATATTTTACCAAATATCTCAGAGGAGTTGGTGTTCATGTTACACCTACTGTCAGTATTGATGGGATTGTAGATGATTCTGTTTCAAGCGGTAGTTCTGAAGACGATTTGGTCAAATTATTTGAGAGTAAATTATAAAAAAAGTGCCAGAGAACAATGTTAACCTCTTCTATTTCTATATATACTTGTGTGTATTAAGTAGCGAAATACGAAAAATACTGTTTAATTTAATTTTCATCATCATCTGACATGCCTTCATCATCATCATCATCTTCTTCTTCTTTTTCTTGCATTTCTATAGGTACATCTTCACCTTCATCACTATCAGAATCCGATTCATCTTTCAAACCACCGGCTTCAACAGTCATGATTTCTTCTTTATTACTATTGCTGTTATATTTTCTAGCAATTCGAGAAGCACGTCCATTTTTCTTTGCTTCTTGTCTAGCATTATTTTGTAATACTTTTAATTCTTCTCTAAACCCATTTCTAACTGAGCTATTACTGAATGCATCCCACATTTTCAATCCTCCTGTTATACCACCAATGACTACATTACCAGCAACTTCAATATCAGGAGCATAACTTGTGGTTAACACGTTACCAACACCAAAATCTCTCGACAAAACCATGGAAGGACCTTGTTTTTTGGTGGTGTTATTTTCATCAGACGATGAAGGGCATTTCCAAAGTTTGACTACTTTTTCACCCATGGCACTAGTAATCAACATACCTGGAACATAATTATTAACGTCCAATGAAGAAATTCCGGCATCATGAGCATGTAAAGTCCATAATGGCTTAGAATCCTGTCTGATATCAAAACTGTATACATTACCATTATCAGTACCGGCATAAAATAATTCTGGTTTAGAAAGATCCCATCTAACATTTTCAACTTCTTCTCCTGCAACCACGGAATAATGTTTAGAAGAATCTGATGATGATGAACTTTCAGATGCAGATATTCTTACATCAGTGACAGCAGCAGTAGAATCATACCCACCTGTCAATAAAATAGATGCTTCTTGTGAATGCCATTGAGAAGATGAAACAGTTTTATTATGATGAATTTTATCAAACGAACAAACAGCAGTAGCACTGTTCAAATCCCATAATTTCACAGTTTTATCAGCAGATGTCGATGCCAATATTGATCTATGGATTTTATTATGTGACAAGGATAAAACTGCATCGACATGATGAGTAGTAATATGTTGACCACCCTTTTTCTTTTTTTTGGATTTTTTATTCTTTTTAGCTATGAATGAATTTTTATTTGGTTCACCCAAAATAACATCAGGGAATGCTTTATCAACAAAATCTAAATTCCAAACTTCAATTTGAGGGTCAAAAGTACCAATAGCAGCAAAATTACCAATATTTGATGATTCTTGACCTGGTTTATAATTAATCCATTCAACACATAATGGGAAAGCAGGTAACATGATATCATGGTGTACATACAAATTTGATTCTCTAATCATACCATTGGCAACATCAATGTCTAGTTTATCTTCTTCTTCTTCTTCAGCACCAATTGGAGCACCAGCACCATCATCATAAATATAAATATCCAACCAAGATATATCATCTTCAGTTCTAGTAGCTAAAACTAAATTATCAGTTGGATAAATTTGATTTTCTTTCTTTTCTTCTTGTTCATCTAGTTCAGTTGGTAAAGATAAATATTTATCACCTTCTCCACTTTCATCTTGTAATAATTTAGCATCAGTATTGGATAAACCTGGGAACATGGAGATTTTAGTATTTCCTAAATTATTTCCATCATCCTGGTCTTCATCATTATCATAATTTTCTAAATCATATTCTTTTAAATCATCATCTATTTCAATTTGTTCAACTAATTTAGATGTTTTTGGGGCATTCCCCGAATCATTGTCTTCTGTTTCTTCTTCACCTTCTGCTTCTGCTAATTGTTCTTTGGCATCATTAAGTTCTAAATTGGCCATGGCATTGATTCTTTCCATTTCTTCATCATCTAATTCATATTTCTCTGGGAATTCTGCAGCAAAACCCCTTGGAACCCAAGCACTTGAAGAAATCATTATTTCTAGTTATTTATTTATTACTATTATTGAAGGGAATAAGGGAGTAGGTTTGAATTATAGAAATTATTTTTCAAAAAAAAATAAAAAAAAAATGGGATGAGATTGAAAAACAAAAAAAC
>OKKB01000357.1_pt1 | contig 12782 bp, 7 predicted proteins | sample 1613931 | NCBI WGS metagenome assembly OKKB01 (sample SAMN04436893, study PRJEB24849) | human gut metagenome | biome: human gut; feature: NICU; material: stool | host: Homo sapiens | place: USA: Saint Louis, MO | collected 2012-02-08
CTATAAGTATGAAAGAATTTAAAATTTGTATTATCATTAACATGGAAATTAGTTGATGATCCTATTTCCATTTCCATTTCAGTTAAATTATATGCTAAATGTTTATAGGCTTGTCTTTTAAGTAATAAAATGTCCAAAAATAGAATCACCGAATCATATTCAATATATTTATCAGCAATTTTATTACATTCGGGACATACACTTAGTTTGATATAATCACTTTTATACTTGGAATATAAACAATCAATATTAGAATATCCACATTCTATACAGATCATTGAAAATGGATGGTGATGATGATGATAGGTAGTGATTGTGTAAGCTCTTCAGGGTAATTTTTTTTTCGTGTTTATGAACTTCTCAAGAGCTCACACGATTTGGTATTTATAAATATGTAATTCGTGAATTATTCATTAGTGCTATTTCTATTATACAATTATCTACATAATTCTGGTGGTGGTGGTACATCCGGTATCTTCCCCAATGTAAACATGCTGGCGTTGAATGCCTCTAGTATCAGAGCAGGCAAGGAGTCATTTTGTGTGCTCTCTTGAATGTCAACATCAATACTACTGGTGGTTTGAGTTTGTGGCTGGGATTTAGGTTGAGTTGATATGAACGAGAAGGTAGGTGTAGCCTCAGATGTTGATCCAAATGGGTTGGCATTGTTGGTAGTTGACGAATTCTGATTGGTGTTCGCGATAGTCGATGCTGAATTGTTTGACCCAAATCCCAGATTTGTATTTTGAGTTGATGCCGTTCCAAATGCAGATTGGGTTTGATTGCTGGCACCAAATGTAGAAGAAGATGTTTGTGTTTGCCCAAATGGCGAGCTTGTTGAAGATTGGCCACCAAAAGGGTTTGAAGTATTATTGTTAGATGATCCAAATGGAGAGGAAGTGTTGGTTGGCGCGGTGGTTGCAGCTGTATTTGAACCAAAAGGTGAATTTGATGTGTTAGTTTGACCAAATGGTGAAGGTTTGTTATTAGATGGCTGAGTTGCTGTAGATCCAAAGGCAGAAGGTTGTGAGGCTGTTGTTCCAAACGGTGATGGTTTATTTGTGTTTCCCATTTGTCCAAATGGCAGACTGCTGCTGTTGCTGGTATTTGTCTGCAGAAATCCTGATGATCCAAATCCAGACTGTCCAAATGCTGAAGCTGTTGGGTTACTCTTGGCTCCAAACCCGCTAGAACCAAAACCACTACTAGATGCCGGTGTTGATTTGGCAAATCCTGTACTTCCAAATCCTGAACTTCCAAATCCACTTGTTGTATTGGTTGTGTTGCCAAGTCCTGTACTACCAAACGCACTCAGTTGAGATGGTGCATCACTCTTGGCTCCAAACCCTCCAAATCCAGATTGTTGAGATGATGCATTACTATTGGCTCCTGTATTCTTGAAGGCTCCAAACCCACCAAACCCAGAGTTTGTTGAGCTTGTTGCGAATGGATTAGATTGGTTGGCAAATGCATTTCCACTAGATGATTTGTTTCCAAACCCAGAGGTCCCAAAAGCACTTGAATTTCCACCAAACATTGATTAAAATTGAGAATGTGTTGATGATAATATCTATCTAGTAACAGTTATACTTCAAGCAATGAGTTCCAATGTATTATTAGTTTTTTTCTTGTCCTGTTCATTGGTGATGAGTGCACGACTTTAAATCAGCACTAAGAAAAATGCGAAGGAATAAATCACACATATCGACGGACCGAAAAATCAAAACATTCAATATCCCCCCATAGTTGTTTATATAGATTGCACTTTCGAGAATGAGCCATTCTTATACATATACAAAAAATTTCATTCAGAGCCAAGTTAATATACTAAATGAACCTTATAGAATTAATTCCCGAATCAGAAACATTCTAGCCGAACAAGATGAAATAACTGAATCCGAATTGCAAACAATTTTAAATCTACTAAATAACGAGATTAAAGAATGTAATGATGAATTGTTCCCATCACAAATCAATAACCAGATAGTACTGCAAATTTTAAAGTTGGAAAAACAGAAACTAAAAATAGTTAATCTGCAATTGTTTAAAATTAACTCATTTATTAAACCCATCACATTACCTGATTTTGATAATTTAACAAACCAAGATCAAAACAAAAAATTGGCAGAGTTGAGAGAACAAATTAAAGAGCTCCCTGATCTGAAATATTTGTTTGTGTCCAACACAGATACCACTGACATTCAAGATGAATATGATTTGGATGACGATGACCAGGGGCAGGACATGGAGAATGAACCACGGGAAGAGCAGGCAGAGGACAACGAAACTGATAAAGCCAATACCGATATAGTGCAAGACGATCAAGAAGAGGTAGCATCTACCAAGCAAATGAAAAAAGAGTTTATCCAGGAAATTGCCGACAAAGTTAACGATTCAAATGCACAACCAGATCAAGAGTTGATTGAAAAATACGATAAGTTGAGGACTGATCTTATAGATATAAGCGATCGTTTGCAATACAAGTCCGGGAAACTAGGTTATTTATCGGGATTGCAACAAACATTGTCAGAGATTGTTGGTGTCCGCTCAACGACCATCGACACTCAACTGAACCAAATCTACGACAGTGATGAAGAGGTAAGCACACCAAACGATAATGAAACGAGTCTTCAACCTGGTCCATATAGCACACGAACAAATATACAAAGTGAAATCAATCGTTTTAGAATGTTAGTTGAGAAAATATCATACAAGGTCAATACTAAGAATCTTACTTCTGATAATCTCCGTGAAAAGTTGCAAGAGATAAATCACAACCCAAACAGTGCCATATAGAAGCCATTTTTGTTTTCATATTTTTTTTATTAGATTAGTTATAATACATATATATATATAATGCAAAATAATGGAAATATACTTCTCTCAAACCAGCAAAGGCGACAAGCAATTTCTCTAATCGAATAAACCGAAACCCATATCATCATCAGATTCTTCTTTGGCTTCTTCTTCTTTTTCTTCTTCAGCTTCAGCAGCACCACCAGCAGCGGCACCAGCAGAGGCAGAAGCACCACCAGCAGCAGCACCACCGGATGGGACAGAAGCTAATTTGGTGTTACCTTCAGCAATCAATTCTTGCAAGTCTTTACCTTCCAAATCTTTCAATAAAGCTTGTAATCTGGATTCTTCGGCTTCAACACCAACGGATTCCAATAAAGCGGTGATATCAGAAGCTGATGGAGAGGTGTTACCACCTTGAACTAACAATAAGTAAGCAGCTAAGTATTTCATTTTTTCCTTCTTTAAAAATCTATAATAGAATAATCACTTTTAAGCAAACAAACGGCAGACTATCCTTTGATTTGTGAAAAGATTATAATAGACAAGCTAGTAAAACTCTGCAGAAGGTATTTTTTTTCTGTCTTCTGCTTCCTTACAAGATGAAAAATTATCTCACAGAGACTACAAGAAGAAAAAAATAAGAGTGTATGTATATCTTTGTGTGAGATTAAAGCAATATGCAGTAAGTTAGGGCTGTAGCCCTAATGCTTTCTTTAATGTGCAGTATTTTGCATGGTACACTTTTTCTTCCAGCCGAAAAAAAAATTTCTTTGCGAAAAAATAGTGAGTGTATGGTAAGCTACTGGCAGAGAGCGAGGAGATTCTACCAATACTGAGAAAAACACTTTTGAAAAAACAACTTTTTCTAGTTTTGTATCTTAGTATCATATACAACAGGAACAAACATGGTTGACGCTAGTATGTAACGTATTGATTGAGATTAGACCAAAGAGACAAGACAGGATATGTGTGATAATCATAATGAATAAAGTTCGATAGGGATCAAAAGAGATACAAGTGAACTATGATAGAAGTTACAACCATTTTTTCAATAAACCAAGTTAGCCATATCAGGCAAAGCCAACTACAGACCAGAGTTAATATTTATTTTCCCTTTTCATTCTAAATGAAGTATTGTCGTGGATGGATTAAGATAGTTTTTTTGGTATCACCATTAATTATATGATTTACAAAGAGATTTATGTGCTCCCAGTCTTTGTTTGGGATTCTTTTGCCTAAAAGTTAAATATGTATTTAACATTAGTACAATATACTAACAACGTTATGTTATAGCTGCCCCAAAGAAGAGAACCTTCAAACAATTCTCCTTTAAAGGTGTTGATTTAAAAGACTTGGTTGAAATGCCAACTGAAGAATTCACCAAATTATGTGGTGCCAGAGTCAGAAGAAGATTCTCCAGAGGTTTAGACTCCAAACCAATGGGTTTAATCAAAAAATTGAGAGCTGCCAGAGCTGCCAGAGCTGCCACTGAACCAAATGAAAGACCAGCCGTTGTCAAAACTCACTTGAGAAACATGATTGTTGTTCCAGAAATGATTGGTTCTGTTGTTGGTGTCTACAATGGTAAAGTTTTCAACACTGTTGAAATTAAACCAGAAATGGTTGGTCACTACTTGGGTGAATTCTCCATTACCTATACTCCAGTTAGACACGGTAGAGCTGGTAATGCTTCTTCTAAATTCATGCCATTGAGATAAACTTGATGTGGTTAAATTGAATTTTAAAAGATTAGCAAAACAAATATTATCACGACTATAGTTAACTTTTTCCCCCCACTCACACACTCACCATTTCACACCCTTTGTAATGTATATTAGGGATATTTTTTAATAAATAAGAAATAGCTTTTAAGTTTTTGTAATTTATAGTTTATAGTGGGTTTAACAATCTACAAACATCGTAAAGAAAAAAAAAATCGAAAGAATTGTACAAAAGTTTATTCTTTTGCATTTCGAAGTAGAGGTGGCCTTGCACCAAGTACAATAGAACTATGCTAGTATGTAACGTAATTCTATAAATCCCTCAATTACTTGATTAGGCTAACCGCCTTACGTAAATACCTACAATATTAAAGATCATTTAATTAGACCTAAGAAAAAAGTTTTTCAAAATGGCATCCCAGAAATCTTGTTTATAGAGGATATCAAATATAGAGCAAAAATAGTTGCATTCTATAGAACTGTTTGAATTTGAATCATGGATCAAGAAATAACATCACCAAACACCTCTCATCATGAAACTCTTCATCCTTTGAAAGAGATCACATTTGGTGCTATATCAGGAATGGTGGGTAAAGTGGTCGAATTTCCATTGGATACAATCAAAGTGCGATTACAGTCGGCTGGTAGCAGTGGCGGTATTACAACTCTACAGATGATTAAAACAACATATCACAATGAAGGGATATTCAATGGGTTTTACAAAGGGTTAAAAGCTCCTATGATTGGTGCTTGTTTAGAAAATGCCATACTTTTTAGCTCATATAATTTTGGATCTACAGTGATAACAAATTATTTAAACAAGAATAACGACAAAAATCAGTATACTACTGAAACTTTGCCATTCCTGGGGAAAATTCTAGCTGGTGGATTTGCTGGATTCATGGCGTCGTTTGTGTTGACTCCAGTTGAGTTGGTAAAATGTCAATTACAAGTATCAAATCTAAGTCTGGATAAATCACATCATACATACGGCACAATTATCAAATCAACAATACGAGATAGAGGTACAATTGGATTGTGGAAAGGTTTGAATTCAACTATTGTTAGAGAAGTCATTGGCACAGCAATTTGGTTTGGTACTTACGAATATGTCAATGATTATTACAAAAAGGTCAAGGAACCCTGTGTTAGTAATAAGGATGTACAATTGTTGATTGCTGGTGCCATGGCTGGTGTCACGTTCAATTTTTCAATGTTCCCAGTAGACACTATCAAATCAAACATCCAAACCCATGACTTATTCAACAACAATAGAAACTCAAACAGCGTGGGGAAACACATGGGATTCTGGCAAACAACAAGATCGATAATTGCCAAACCAGGAGGAATATTGAATTTGTATAATGGGTTAGGGATAACTATGGTTCGTTGTATACCAGCTAATGCCCTTATTTTCTACACTTATGAACTACTCAAACAAAATTTTTAAAACTGTATGCAGAGGTAACTGCCTCTTTTTATTTATTTTTTATAGACTCATATTTATAGACACTCAGACAGCATAGATAGATGAGTACGCTGTCTTTTTTGTATATATTACTCTATTATGAAAATAACTGCAGAGCCCTTTCTAAATCATCAACATTCAATAAATCAGAACCTAATTCAAACAAAATTTTCAAATGCAGATCTAAAACGTTCCATGGCCAAGTTATATCACCCCAAATTCTCGTCTTTAATCCATATTCATGAGCCAAGTCAAGCACTTGTTTCAATTGTGATTTTTGCTCTTCATTGAAATCATTCTTAGTGCTAGTTGCGTATGACTCTGATCCCAAAATTGTCTCTAAGGAACCACTTGCCACACGAGATAATTTTGACCATTTTTTCAATTCATCTTTATTTGTATTGTTATTATCAATTGTAAACTTATCTAATGGGCCATCTAAAAACAAATATCTTATTGTTTCATTAGTTACTTTTTCAACTGGTAAGTTACCCGTTATTGTTAAGATTAATGGACCAGAATAATACTTGTCGTCAGTTGTATTATAATAGGCTAAATACCCATTATCTATAAATGGTTTCAACAATGGTTTTAAGGCATCATAAGTTGAATTAGCTTCGGTTTTGAAATCAAACCACAAATAAAGTGGTTGTCCAGGATTGTTATAAAAAACACTGTTCCTCTCCAGTTGAGATTGTGCAAAAAAATCCTGTTCAAGTCGAGAATTCTCAGAGTTGCTATCACCATCAATGATCTCATATGTTGGATTGACAAATTGTAAGAATTGAGATAGTGGATTTAAATATAAATTAAATAATGTATTTATCGGTTTCAAGAATTCTTGACTATGGCCAACATAAATTTCGTCATTTTTGAAAATTAGCGTTTCGTTAACTGAACTGTTGCCTTGTTTGTTATTGTTGTTGTATTTGCTTGTAGATGGAGTAACCGTTCTTGTCAATTTGTAAGATTGTGGAAAATACCAAATATCACTTTCGACACTAATTGCACCTGCACTCAATGCTGAAAATAATGGATATTCTCTCCAGTAGTCGTTATGAGAATGTAAAGGTTTGACGTAAATATCTCTATTCAAATCTTCTATGGTTTGGTTGAATGGAAGTATAGGTGTGTCTTTAGGAGAAACGCCGTTGTATTGTAAGATTTCATTATTATAATAGGCAGTTGGCACTAGATCGCGTTGAACAATAGGTTTGAATACATTAATCATGATGTTGAATAAAATAACTGAATGATGAAAAAGTGTACTGATTTGTGTAATAACGGTGTTTGCAAGGTAGTACTAATGAAGTTTCCAATGTAAAGAAAGAAAACCAAAACAAAGATCAGTGAAAATACTTGTTGTTGTTGTGATATCGAACAATTTTTGTGGAAAAACGTGGGGGCCTGATGTTGCTTTTGCTTTTTGCTTGTTTCTTTCTCACTTTGCACTTATAGTGTTCTCTGTCCATTTTTTTTTTCGGTGAAAGTGTGAAATTTGCAAATCGGTGTCGGCCCAATTTTGAATCCTACTGCGCTTAGATTTTATTCTATTTTTTCGGTTGTACCTTTTTGCTTGCGACTTAAACCCTCAACCACCACAAACTTTAGTTTCGATACCAACTTTTTGTTGGACCCTTGATGTATCTTCCCATACCTTTTTTTTTTTTTGGTTACAAACATTTGTTAACAAAAAATATTTCAAAGCAATATCATGTATCAAACTTAAAAGGAATAAAATAACAACCGAACATGACGCATATTGGACATGATAATAATACGTACATTAGTTCTATACATCAAAATTCATGAATTCAAATTATTGACTACATTTCCTAAATCCACAAATTATGGTGAGTATTTTTCTATTCTATTCCGGTTTTATTTTTGTAAAGTTTTGTTGTAAAACTTCATCGAGGTGTTGATTTAGATTGTTTAATCGTTGGATACTAAGCGCAGCAAGATCCTCATTACTATAACTCAATTTGAATTTAACGTACTCACATAAAACAAATAATTGACTCAATATATGAATTTCAGTGAAAATCTCATACACATCTGACATCTGTTTCTGTTGTAGAACACTAATGTTGCAACCTTCAATAGTTCTAACTTCGTTTGTCTCAAGAAATTCAACAATCAAATCGCCTGATTCAAAAGACTTTTTGAATTTAATGTATTTCGTCAAAACTGCTAAACTGTAAATTATCGATAATACCCCTGAAGTAAATGATAATATGTATATAGGCAATTTAGCCCAAGACTGTTGTACAGAGGATTTCAACTCTTGTTTGTTCCACCACTCTGAAGAATTGTTGATTAGATTCCTAAATCTTTTCGTTGTTTCATTTTCGTTATTATAATTGTCGTCAAAAGTTGTTGGCCCAACAACAATAGAATAGTCTGTATACTCGGACAGTGGTATTAGTTTTATTAAATCGACATATTCATTGATCGATTTGATCATTTCAATTAAGATTTTCCAATCATTATTATTCAAGCTTTTCAATTTGGTAGTTAAACCTTCAACCAGTTGAATTTCGTCACTTATCAAAGGATGTTGTAATAAACCAGGATTACTTACGGAATCCTTGTAATCTTCCTTGTGTTGTATCGAGTTTCCATCAGCATCCTGACATTTTTCACCTTGTGTGGTGTTGGTATCTTTACTGTCGCCTCGATCATCACTATTACATCCTAAATCGGTTTTCCAGTCATATTTGCACATTTTGAAAACCATGATATCACATAAAATATAATTGTATTGAATTAACTCTGACAATCGTAAAATTATATTTGAAAACCAATAATTGGTATTTATAACAACCAATTTTTCATCATGGATTATTTCATAATACTTTGTTTTCAATTTATTGCGTAAATCAACATGGAATTCATCTTTACTAATTAAATTGCTAAACGTAATGTCTTTATTAGATAATTTAGATAATGAATTCTCAAAACTTTTCAGACTCAAAATCAAACTAGTGGCGTCAGTTGGAATATGCGATTTTTCATATAATTGATTCCAATTGGCTCTATTACCAGCTGATTTCAACGAGAGATAATCAATATCACTCATTGGCAATAAAATGTTATTAGAATATTGATCACGATCATAATCAAACTTAAACCCATTCATAATTGATGACAACTTATAATATGGTCTTCCTTGATTAAACCGTAATAAAATAATATTATTGATATAAAAACTCCATATAATCTTTAATGTTAACTCTCGTTCATAATTCTGGCGTTTGGTGCCGAATGTGGGTATAATTCTAGACTCTTGAAAATCAAATTTTTTCTGTTTGAAAATATCGACATATTGATTATTGTTGATCATTTCCCAAAGTTTGATATTTATGTCGTTCATCTTTTTAATATTGAATCGAATTGAAGTACATTTCACTAAAAGTTTGTAGCAACATAGTATCCCTAAATCGTTTAAATTATCCCAAAATTTATGCATTCTATTGATCCAGTACAATTCATCAGCGACAATATTAATGGAGGAATCATATTTGGAAATTATCAAACATGTGGTAGCAATAATGGCGTGAATAATTGAACTGTCGGTATTTAATGCCAAGTTTTCAAGTAATATTGCTTTCCCAGGGAATATTTGATGGCTAGGTTGATTATATATATAATAGTAATTAAATATTTTATTAAGGACCTCCCATTTTGGTAAATCATATTTTGCCAATTCTGATTCAGTAAATGGACTGTTTGAAAGAATTTTTGAAGTTGGGGTGAGATTATTTTGTTGAGTAGAGACTATCTTTGGTAGTCTATCGAGTGTTTGTGTTACAGAATTAGTGCAACTACTCATCTGGGTAGATGACTTGTGATTAGAATATTGTGACTTGTCATTATGCTGACTTTGGGGAGATGAAACTGATCTAGATGAATCCAGGGACGAAACTGACATATTATCAAGCCATCGTGGCAGTGACGGTTTTGAATTTTGACTATTCTCATCAGTATGCTTAGATTTTATGTCATCCTGTCCATTATGCTGCTGGAAATCACGGGGATGGTGGTGGTGGTGGTGAGGAGGAGGAGGATGGTGATGATGTAGGTGTGGGTGATGTCGATGTCGATGTCCTTTATTATTTTGTTTATGAAAATACTTTGGATGTCGATGTTTAAATTCTTTTGGTGGAGATTCTGGAGGTGCCGATTGGTGATAATGAGGTGGTGGTGGTACAGGTGGCGGACCTGGCGGACCTGGTGGACCTGGTGGCGGTGGTGGGAACCCTTTACCTTGTAGATGAGGTGGTAATGGACCACCTCTCATCCAAGGTGGTAATTGATTTGGTGGTATTTGTTGAGGAGGGAATTGTGAATACATTGGTTGTTGAAATTGTTGATGTTGTTGTTGTTGTTGTTGAAATGGTGGTGGTGGTGGTTGTGGTCCTTGAGGAACACCTTGTAATGCTTGTGGTTCTTTTCTTGAACTAGAACTGTTGTTATTATTACTATCAGGTTGAACTATTTGACTTTGTTGCTTTCCTGGTGTATTTGCTAAATTAGAAATATTGACATTAGCAGCAGGTGTAGATGCAGCAGAGTTTGAAGTACTATTTGTTGGTTCTTTTTTACTGAGTAATGACATGAAGAAATTGTCATTGGAAGCTGCTCCCACTGGTAGTTGTGTTGGTGGTTGTGGCGGTTGTGGTGGTGGCGGTGGACCTGTAGTTGAACCTTGTGATGAAATAGAAGAGCCTTGTCTTTGTAAAATATGGGGTGGTTGTGTTGGTTGTTGTTGTTGTTGTTGTTGTTGTTGTGATGGAGGTGGGAAAAATTGCTGACCTTGACCTTGATTTGGACCTAGATCTTGATTATGTGTTGATGTTGATGAAGGACCCAGCTGTGGTAATGGTTGGGGTTGCGGTGGTGGTGGTGGTGGCGGACCTCCAAAAAATTTCGAAAATCCCGGCGGTGGTTGTGTACTATTTGGTGTTGGTTGACCACTACTTAATTGTTGAGGTTGAGGTTGAGGTTGAGGTTGAGATTGAGGTTGGATAGTTGTGGTGATTGTGGTAGTTGCTGGACTTGGAATTTCTTTTGGTTGGTGGAAAAATGATGAAAATCTTGATGATCGATGAGGTTTATCATTATCATTATGTGATTGTTCATTACTTTGTTTGAAATTAGTTTCATTATCTTTGATTCCTCCATTATCAATATTATCATTAACTTGATCTTGAGTTACAAATGAGAAAAAATTATCAACTTCATTACCAGCATGAACAGCAGCAGCATTAGTATCAGTATTTAATTCTTCATTTTCTTCATCAATCACTTCACCATTTTTTCTTCGTTCTTGTAATTTCATTTGATATTTCCATTTTTCAAAATCTTCAACGGTTTGACCCATATTCATTAATCCACCATTATTAGTCTCTTTATTATTGTATTTATTTGATGATTCAGAAAAATTCCCAACATCATCCCATTCAGGAGTTTCTAATTCATTTTCTTGCTCACCTAATAATTGAGATATTTTATCATTTGATAATTGATCCAATTCAAAAGATCTATTAAATCCTAAATGTCTATCGCTACCATGACGATCACGTCCTGATCCACTACTAGTACTGTTTTTTCTTTCCCAAGTTTCATTATAATTAGCACCTCGTCTACCTTTCTTCTTATATGTGCCACTATTGGTATTACCACCACTACCACCACCACCACCATCATTAGATCGAGATTTTCCTAATCTCCAAAATGATTTATCGGGTAATTTATCATTAACATCAATTGGTTGAATTTCATTACGTGTAGATAATAAATATTTAATAGTATAAATTTTATTATTTCCTTGTTTTGAAGGTGGGATTGAATTAATAAATACTTTGTCATCGTCGTCGTCATCATCATCATCATCATTATTATTAAGATTGTTGATATTAGTTTTTTGTTGATCAAATTCAAATTCATTAACTTCTGGAGTTGATTCTCTTGCTGCATGAGCAATGGCTGAATCTAATAATTTTGATAAGGCATTACTTGGATCTAAACTATGAACAGAGGAAGTTCTTGTAGTTGTTGTTGTTGTGGTGGTGGTATTGGTTGTGGTTGGGTGTTGAGATATTGATTTCGTTGTTGAATCATTATCAGCAATTATAACAATTGATGGATCTGCCAACATTGGATTCATATTACTTGACATTATTGATGATAAGGGGTGTGGATGTGATTCTGATTCTGATTATTTGTTTGGTCTTGAATTGAAAACAAAAAAATAAATATCAATTAGAACAAATGAATTATTATTAAGTCTATTAGCTAATTGATAAGATTAGATAAGATAATAATTTACAAATATGATTAAGACAGATTGTTCTTTTCAATTAAATACAAATTTGAAAATGATGGAATAGTATCTTGAAGAAGAAGAAGAAGAAGAAGGCAAGATAACTTTTTAGCCCAATCGATGAAAAATGAAAAAAAGAAGAAAAAGAAAATTTCCTTCCAATTTCAATTCAATTCAATTAGTTTTGTTCATCTGTACACTACTTACAATTACATGGGTACACACCGACACCGACACACACACACTAAGAAAGGTTTTGTATTAATGGACACGACTAATTGAGTTATTTGTAATTATCATCCATTAATTTAGATTAATAACTATCAAAAGGTTTTAGATGAAGTTGATTTTTAGTCATTTTAATTGATTGGATGTTATCAATTATTATCAATTGGTTTTGATTCATATCTGTACTGATGTATAATTGTTCTACTATCTACACTTATTATTACCATATATTTAGTTT